>Ga0325414_1001792_pt1 | contig 21287 bp, 10 predicted proteins | sample PopdelMetagenome_8_FD_206183 | JGI IMG/M metagenome (GOLD analysis project Ga0325414, IMG submission 206183) | Populus deltoides microbial communities from Bellville, Georgia, United States - Leaf-PdKOR-R3 | ecosystem: Host-associated > Plants > Phyllosphere > Phylloplane/Leaf | place: USA... | reverse complement strand
CGCTAAGATGCAGGGGTTCAATTACAATTTACCCAAGGACTGGACTGCAAAAATTCAAAATATCAAGGATCAAAACACAAAACACCAAAAACGGTGCCGTTTCTCAGCACTGTTCATCTTCTTCAACGCTTCAGCTGCCGGCCGCCACTATTACTCCTGCAATAACAGTCGATTGATTACCTGGTAACGGTGGAATTTTGTGGCTATAAAGCCGGAGAAAACACAGAACCGAGGGGCTGGAGAGGGACACGAAAAAACTAGGGGGACAAAGAGAAAAAAGACATAGAAGACCGGAGAAAAAAGACACAGACCGAGGGGCTGAATGTGATGTTGCACGGTGCAAAGGTAAATTAATTACCTTCGCACTGTGCATGATGCACGTGTGGAGCCAATCCACGCGTGCTTCTTGCTGACTTGGCCCAGCTGGGTCACTGGCTTGGGCCAGTGACTAGGCCGGGCTGGCTGGGTCAAGCCCAGCCCATGTGGGCTCAGCTGGGCCCAGCCCAAAATAATAATAATAAAAAAAATAGAAAAATTGAAAATAAAAAATGTGTATGCATAAATAAAAATAATGTAAATTTATTGGTTTATTCACTGATGCCAAGTCAGGAATAAAAATACCGATTTAAATTTATATTATTTTTATTCGTTGTATTTTATTTTATTTAGCTAGAAAAATAAAAAAATATGTGCATGCATAAAAATAAATTTATTTTTATTTATTTATTCACTGGCATTAGAGTATGGAATAAAAAATATTAATCTAATTTTTTTCATAGCTACGAATTTTTATCAACGCTAGAGTTGGAATTATTTAAGCTCGAACATTCACAGGCGCCAGAGTTAGGAATATTGCAAGTAAACCATCAGAGCATAAACCAATAAATATTTAGCAATTTAAGACAAAATCAGCAATGCAGTCTGCTTCAGGTAGAACGTTTAAGGGGTGGTAATATCTTCCCTTTTACGTAACCAATCTCGTACCATAGAATCTTTGTTGACCAGTTAGGGTTCCTAGTGACCATAATACTAGGTGGTGACTCCTTAAACAAGACATTTTCCCCCTAAAAGAACAAGATGCCAAAAATCTATTATTTTTCTATAATTCAAGATTTATTTTTATGGCCGCCGCGATGTCGAGTGCTACAAACTTTGAGAACACCATTGATTCTTGAACGCATGGTTTGTCATTTGAGGACACATCACCATTCCACTTCATAATACATATTAGAGGAGGTAGGCTAGAAGAATCGCTTCTCATATTTATCCTCTTAGTCCACATAAAAAAACCTTTTGATAAAGAAAGTAAATTTGATTCAGTATAGCAGAAACTTCAATTATTACATTTCACCTAAATAACAACCCAATGAAAAAAGGAATAACACAAATCATTCTAGTTTGTTTATTTCTCATTAAAAATCACATTATTGCAAGCATTCCAAACAAATCAAACTATATCAAAGAAGAACAAACATCTCATCTTTTCTTTTTGCATAAATCCTTGTACCATGTCATTCCATAATGAGAAAAATTCACCCAAAGATTGAGGTAAGATCAATTATTGTCCTAACCAATTTACTATCTGAAACCACAACTTCTAAACCATCTCACAATAAAGTAAGATATGAATCGTTGTCTCAATCTCCTTTTTACCAAAAAGATAGTTTAAATCATTACCTTATAACATATCTCTTTGATTCATAAAATGTTTTGTAGGCAATTTATTCAAGATAAAAACCTAAAGATGAAAATCTACCTTGGAGGGAGCATCATAGTACCATATATCCAAAAAAAAAAAATTTATCTTGTCAAAAGAATTGACTCAAAAAAATAAATTTGACTCTTAACCGAAACAAAACCCTTTGGATTTGGCCTTCATACTCTCCTATAAGCAACATTGTGGCATAAAAAAACCCCTAATAACAATTGCAATAGTTTATCTTCCTTTACCTTTTCTCAATCCCAAAGTCTTCTCCTCCATGATACAAATCATTTCCAACTGAAGTGATTCTAGGATCCTATCTTCGAAAAGCTATATAAAGAGTAGAAAATCTAAGCATGGAGGCAAAATCTCCTAACCGTTTTGAAATCCAAAATAAAATGTCATTCTCAATTTTCACAGCCATTAAAACCGTCTTTATTGATCAAGAGAACACCTCCACATCAATGATAGTTATACAAACACCACTCTAAATATCTGAAATAGTTCCTGAAAACTTTGGCACTACCCCACTATTATTACACTGATATTTTATATTCATAAGATTCCTCCAATTATTGCAACATCATTATTATATCGTTATAACCATCTAAACAACATTACCTTGATTTTGCCAATATAGATATCACTTCCAATCTCTCTCCATCTCTCGATCTAATTAGAAACTCCAAGTTACCTTACTAAATTTTTTAGTATTCATATTTACACTCCACAAAAATCTTCATTGCATGAAGATAATTTTCGTTTCACTATAAAAAAAGTCTTAAACATGGACATATAATAAAGTGAAAGATTCAATGACAGAGACTTTATTAAATAGACTTTATGAAATAGAGTTTTCCATCTATTGAAAAGAATCCTATCCTTCTGAGTCCTAAGACAATAATCACATCATTACCTTTACCACAATCATCACTTTATTTCTACCAACTACTTTACCATCATCATTGTATTTCCATGTCATTTATGAAAAACATGTTTAAAATAAAACATTTTACTTCAATTGGATTTTTATAAAACATTTTATGGTGCATCTGAGAAATATTTTTTGCATAACAAACAAGCCGGTAGTATAATATAAAATCATATGAAATTGTTTTGGATGCAGAAGGATCTATACAAGCCTCATTCTCTCGTGGAAAATGTTTTAAGTAGTGTACTATATTACTTTGCCGAGCCACTTTCTACACATTGGCCTTTCTCGAAGCTAAGAGAGAAAGCACTGGCAAGAGCAATGAGGCTTATTCGATATGAAGATGAGCACACTGGATATTTGACTCATGCTTATGTGGAAAAGGTATGATGTTATCTACCAAACTGTATGTGACTTTAGGGACATATAAAGCAAATAACCAAATTTAAGTTATAGTAATTACAGAAGGGATATAGACTATGCTGAAGGTTAATTTCTAGTTTTTTCAACCTTTTAAGTTATTTTCTCGATGAAACATCCATTGATTCAAAATGTTCACATTCCCAATAAAATAATGTTTTCGGGCTTTACAACATTTGTAATGCTTGGAAAGTTCTATAAATAGGATATACCTCGTTAAATTAATTATCTAATCATGAAGTCTTATGATGAAGTCTGGAAACTTCAAAAAATAATGTTACTCTTTACACAATGAGTAGGATATAAATTAAGGGAGCAGATGTATATGAATACAGAAGATCAATTAAAGGAGTGAGGAAAAATGGAAATGTATGAAGTAGGGGAAGATAAAGAAGAATGAGTCTCTGAACCCTAGACCTTCTTGTTCTTTAATAGCCATGGCTGGTAAGTTGCATAGGAAGAAGGGTAACTTTGTCTACTCGTTTCCCTCTGATAGCTTTAGAAATTAATCAGGGGATAAGTGTTTTTAATAGTGATGCATCATTGTTGTGTGGAAATGATGATATCACGGTAGCTACCTAATTCATTAGACTAGAGTATATCATTGAGACCAAGTTTACGCCTAGATGGGGAACGTCTTTGTTATGATGGATTGATTCTCTGTTCTCGGTAAGCCTCTCGTGATCGGGCCTTGCACTGGTAAGGACCGGTGGGATATGTTTTACAAATGTATTATTGAAGTTCCCGTGCCATTAAGTAGATGGCCAAGTGAAAAAAAAAAAGTTTCAAAAAATACAAACCAAACCAAATCGAATAAGAAACAATAGAAAAACTGAAAAAAATAGTTGAAGACATCAGTAATTCCAAAGCAAAATACTTTCTAGATCTCTGAATAAATCTTAACTGTATAGAAAAATCTACTTCTAAAGTTTCTCTGCCCTGTAACATGGGTGGGATATTATTGAAGATAATGGGCCTTAAGATGCACCCGTATACCGAGTGTAACACTAAGTAAATGGTTGGCTCAAATTTATAATTAATCATCTGATCATGCTTGGTTCACATAATAAAAATTTCAGAGTTTGAACATGATTGCCAATTGGGCTGAGGATCCTAATCAAGATTCACTCAAGCGTCACCTTGCTACAGTTCCTGATTACTTGTGGGTTTCTGAAGATGGAATGAAAGTGCAGGTTATCTGATTTCATCCACATTTATTAGAATATTTTTTTTCCAAGATCACTGGAAAGTGCAGGTTATCTCAATATTAAACGTGCTAATTGATTTATTTTTATTTGGGACATAGAATTTGGGTTCCCAGCTGTGGGATTCTGTTTTTGCTACTCAAGCAATTATTGCAAGCAATCTCACTGATGAATATGGCTCAACTCTCCGAAAAGCCTTCAATTTCATCAAACTTTCACAGGTTGAATTTCTGTCCTGCAGGTTATATAAACCATATAACTTGGTATGTTAACCTTGTTTCATATTTATATTAGCATTGCCTGATAATAATGTAAAAATATGTTTGTATTTGGTCTCCCATATTTCCTTTTTGTGGAGTAAATTATTTATGTAAATAAATATCCATGAAAAGGATAGAATCCGTAAACTATTTTGGTTTAAGGTCGTTTAAGTTAATTCATTAAACGAATATAAATTTAATTTATCTATTAATTAGATATCTATAATTTTATTGTTTTATTTTGGTTTCAATACTAAAGGAGCATGGACTATTACTGTCAAAGATCAAGGTTGGCAAGTCTCAGACTGCACAGCTGAGGCACTAAAGGTATTTATAATATTGAGCAACACCTTATTATTGTTTTCCGCGGAACACAAATGATTAACAAATATTGCAGACTTTACTCTTGTTTTCACAAATGCCAGCAGACATTGTTGGCGACACAATTGAAGTCGAGCAATTATATGAAGCAGTGGATTTCCTTCTTACCTTGCAGGTAATATTGAGTGCACTTGACCTGTCCTGTTAAATTTCAGTGTATGAATGTTTGTGCGTCGCATGTCTATAAGGTCTTTGTTTCATTCCTCCAAATTAATTGTGTTTTATCCTAGAGCGAAAATGGTGGGTTTTCAGCTTGGGAGCCAGTAACGTCACCGCAATGGATGGAGGTAAATATTGCTTGGCAATTATACAAAATTTATATATGTGCATAATAACTAACAACATCCTCTGGAACAAGAAGTAATTCTCTATTTTTCTTTTTTCTTAGATGTTTAATCCTACAGAAACTTTCGGTGGTGTCATGGTCGAAACTGAGTATGAAATTATCCACATCTTCCTTACATTAACAATGTCTGCTGTTATTTGATTGTATAACTGTGTGCTTGAGCGCGCGTAGAAAATACATGCTGACATTGTTGGTCATTTAATTTGGTGGTTTTAGATATGTTGATTGCACTGCATCAGTCATCCAAGCTCTTGCATTATTCAGTCATTTACATCCCGAATACCGGGGGAAAGAAATAGAAACGTCTGTGGCTAAAGCAACACATTACGTCGAAAATGCACAAATGGCAGATGGTTCCTGGTACATTTTCCTTCTCAAATGCAATTACTGAAGCTACGAATTAGACACAAAAATTGTTGATTTGTGCACATGTAACATGCTATCAATAGGTATGGAAACTGGGGGATTTGCTACACATATGCAGCATATATTGTATTAGTTGCACTGGCAGCGGTTGGAAAGACACATCGCAACAGCGAAGTGGTGTGCAAAGGCTGTGATTTTTTACTTTCAAAACAACTGAAGTCAGGAGGCTGGGGAGAGAGCTACCTTTCTTGCCGAAACTCAGTAAATCATTTTACTTTAAATGAATGATTTTGGTGATTGTATTAATTATGATTAGTTTAGAAAGAGAGACATGACATGTTGTGAATACATAATTATTTTCTTCTTTGGTAATTCAGGAATACACACCGCTAGATGGAAACAGATCAAATTTAGTGCAAACCGCGTGGACAATGGTGGGTTTAATTCGAGCAGGGCAGGTTAGACATCAAAATATAAATACAGTAGTTTCAAAAATAATTTTCTATTTTTTTCTAATGCTATTACAAGGTAATATAGCAATATGGATGATAGAGTATAAAGTTTGAAGCAACAGTAAAGTATACTTTATTAGAACAACATTGTAACCTCTGTCACTACAAACTTTATATTTCTTAAACAGGCCGAAAGGGATGCAACACCTTTACATCAAGCAGCAAGATTATTGATCAATTCGCAGCTTGAAAGTGGTGAATTTCCTCAGCAGGTAATTTCCTCAGCAGCTTTTCTTGTGCAACAATTAAATCTTTTGATATGTATTCTCCGTCAACTCTAATTCTGTTCCTATATCTGTACTTAACCACGAAGTATTCTTCATTACAGGAAATCACAGGGGCCTCTGTGAAAACCTCCATGTTGCATTATGCTTCCTACAGGAACATATTCCCACTCTGGGCTTTGGGTGAATACCGTAAGCATGTGCTATTGCCTAAGCAAAACACTTAAGGTTAATTACATTTGGTTGGTGTGGAAGTGATGAGAAAAGCACGGTATTTCGGAAATAAATTATAAGAATAAAACACAATCGAAAATCCTTTTTAAAAGATTTTTGAATTCAAAATAAATGATTGATTGCGATTGATCGATAAAGAGTTATGATCACTTCATTTCATCAATACCTTGAATCAAATTAAATTTAATTGGTTTGTTATTTTTAAGTTCAATAAGTGGCGAGTTTTTTTTTTCCTGGCATTGTTGTTTAAATATACATTTATCCCGGTTGAGGATTTGAAATGTTATATAAATAGAGTATGGTACTTCATATATAATCAATGTTCCACTATTTGGTTTGTGGGAGTGATGAGCAATGTGATCTGTTGGGAAATAGTTGTATTTTTTTTTTTTGGTGTTATTATTTAAATAATTAAATTTATCTATTTTCCTCTCCTCTTCAAGCAAGTTAAAGAATAAATATAGGTTATGTATAATGGGAGACTTGACTATTTGATAGTAGCCATCCTTTATATTTATATAAATATGGGTTTCATAATTGTAATTATTACAATTGCGTACTTCGTTTAGTATACTCTTTCAAAGCTCAAGCTGAATGAAGGTGAATATTCCACAATAAGCTTGGATTAGAAATGAGTAAACATAGAAAACACCTTTGTTTTACGGTAGGTAGCTTCTACTCTCAAAATACTTTTTAAATTATTATTTTTATTTAAAAAAATATTAAATTAATATTCTTTTTATATGATGATGATTTTAATGTACTATTAAAAAATAATATAAATTATATCTTAGTATCTCATCTAACAGGTTAAACTTCTGGATTTAATTAGTTCTTTAACATAGTATAGTAATGATGACTAAGTGATCATGAATTTAAATCTTATTGTCCTCATTTATTTGATAAAGATTAAACACAAGATAGTGTGGTTTTGTATAAGTTTTAAACTTAAAAAACTTTCACTTGAGAGGGTATGTTAGAGAATAATATAAATTATATCTTAAAACCTCAACTAACAACTTAAATTTTTGAGTTATTGATTTTTTAACATGTATTAATATAAAAAATTAATATATTTTTAACTGAAAATTACTTTGAAAAACCACCCTTCATCGTACTACATAACAAACACACATTTGAATTAGGGTTTTGTTTATGGCAAATAATCAAATTTAATGATCACATCATAGCCATCAAATTTCAAGTTTACTCTTTATTTTTTTCAAAGGCTCAATCATCCTTTCAAAGAACCCAACTGAAACTATATGCCACTTCTTCCATTAAGTACTTAAAGTGATGATGGGATTGTCAATTCTTTGTTTGAGGTCATGTCACGTGCATGAATCACAAGAGAATTGGGAATTTAAGATCATTGATTTTGGTGATGATCATGAAATCTTGTGGACCCTCTAAATATCCCACAGTCCTATGGTAGTAGAGGGAGGGGAATTTATTAACATCACTAGAAGAAAAATAGTATATATATTTTTCAAAAAGAAAAAAAACCAATGGCTCTAGGCTCATGTGAGCTGTGAATTGTGAACCCAATAAAAAGAATTGAGTCCTATTCTTGAAAAAGGTAAGCCATGATCAGGTGCAGACACCTCTGACCTTGTCAATACGTGACCCCATGGCCCCTCGCAGCATCATCCATCATCTTCCATTAAGAGCTAATTGTTTTTGCTTCTCTCCAGCTGCTGGTTTCCACAATTATTGTCCCAATTCATTTCTGTGTATTCTATGCCATATCCTCCTTTGTTTTCAGTTCTCTCGAAACCGTTTGTGCCATTGGTTTTTAACCATTCTCTCCAAAATCAAGATGCTCTCATCTTAGGTTGTTTAAGCGGTGGTGTATATATAGTGATTAAAACGGTATATTTTTTTCGTTAATTTATGATTTTAAATAATATAATTCATTTTCAAAGTAACTTGTTTCTTTAAACACATTAAATTGTATTAGACAATAATATAAATCATATTTTGAAATCTCACCTAACAAATTAAGTTATTGGGTTGATATTGTTCTTTGACATGATATCAGAACCTTGATAGCCTAGCAGTCACGATTTTGAATCTCACCATTCCTATTTATTTCATAAAAATTAAGCACAAGATAATATGGGTTTGTGCAAATTTCAAGTTCAAATAGCTTTCACTTGAGGGGATGTGTTAGAAAATATTATAAATCATATCTTAAAACCTCACTTAACAACTTAAATTATTAGATTAAGATGGTTATCTGATAAATTGCAATAAAAAATATGCTTTTATATTTGTGGAGGAAAATAATGTTATCATCCATTTTACAATTGGTATATTCGTTATTGTACTCCATTATGTTTTTTCAATTGAAATATATTAAAATAATATTTTATTATTATTTATTTTTTTAACATTATCACGTGAAAACCATCCTATTTAATGTTTTTTTAAATAATTTAAAAAATATTTTGAAAAATGAATTGTAACACAAAAATAAACATTCAAACAATTTAAAAAATATTTTGAAAAGGCAAACACTCACTAAAACGATTCTCTTGCAATCAATTTTAGACTTAATTACTATTCATGTGCAAAATTAATTCAAAAATATTCCTTATTTTAATTAAAATATATATTAAAAATTCAATTATAGGAAACATTGTTACTTTATATCAAATACGATGCCAAAAATGTAACGTCGTGACATCATTAGCATATTTTGGATATCTTGGAGGGAATAATTAAATAGCATTGAAAGATGGTATTCATAGGAATAATTATTACTCAATTTCTTGTATTTTTTTATTTGCAATTTCATAGTGATTTTGAAATCATTAATGTCATGAAAGACTTCACCTTACTTTGAATCTCTTTATTCAAATTAATTACACATCATGTTCTAGAATTTTTTTTATGTTTCTTGTGTATATAACCTATCAAACGAAGGTATTTGTCCTATTAAATACAATAATAATGTGACAAATGATCCATTTGGTACGTATCACAATGATATAATATGATTCAATTAAATTAATATTGAATATATTTCAAATATATAGTATCTCAACACTAGACTATAGAACCATCACACAACTTGATTATTATTATTATTATTATTATTATTATTATTATTATTATTATTGGTGACTAGACAATGAGTTAGCGAGAAGTAAAGGGATTATAATTTGGTACTTGTGTGTACTTAATTCCTCGTTCTATAAAGGTTAACAAATGAGCTAAACTCCTTTCAAGGTCAAATCCTAAACCAGACAAGTGGCACTGTTTTTCACAAGATTGGACACTTTTTTTTGGTTTATTTTTCCTTAAATTACGAACAAATGCCCTTGGCATTACTATTGATGACGGAAATTACCGAATTACCACTTAGCAATAAATGGGTACAAATTCCAATCAAATGACAAGTAGAAGCAATGACAGTCTTACATCATCCATCATTCAGAATCATGCCCGAGCTCACTAGCTACTGAGTTGACTCATTTCAAAGCCGAATCAACTCGGCTGAATCATTGCCCAAGAAAAAATCATAAGCACTTTTAAAAAAAAAAAAAAAAACAATAGTAACAAGAACTTTGATCTCCATATATCTGCAAAATGATCAGCCATAAAACCCAGTTTGGCTCCACACCGCGTCGCGCACGCGACTCATGTCTCGGCCCTTAAGCGTCCGGCCCACACCCTCAACCACGGAGGCGCCACCCATCTTTTGACTCTGTGCATACTCACGTGCCAAGTACTCATGCGGGGGAACCATCTCGGACTCGTGGTCATCCAGCCCATCATCGGAGTCATTGCATGATTCGACCGAGTTGACTCGATAAATCTTGCTCCAATCGGGCACGTTCACGGGAGCTGACGTGGCCATGTTGCGGGGAGATTGCGATGCCAGCAGGTCATTTCCACGAAACTGGTGCACAATTCTCGAGGAAGCTATTTTGTTTTTGCCAGAAGAAGAATCTTCGAAGGCCAATGATAACCCACCCATGTGGCGGTCATCTCTTGGGATCCTACGGCGGCCGCTGCTAATAGACATGTTGTCAAAACTACTTTCAAGATCAGTGCGTGGACTCCAGTTGGAATTATGAACACCACGGTCATTCCGATCAGCCGTGTCATCCACCATCGACCACACATCTTCCTCGCCTAGTTCCGACACGTCATTCACCATCGGGCCATGGCCGCTACCATAGCTATAACTACTTCCTAGCAATCTTTCACTGCGGCTTGCTGTTAGTCTCCTACCTTTGGCCATACAGTGTCATATAAATTTTAATGATAAGATTAAAAAAAAAACTTTGGGTTAGAACAAGAACCCACTTAGAAAAAGTTGAGAATATATGACACTATATAGCCTTAAAGCAAAGTAAATATTGTTAAGAGTCCATGAGAAAGGCTCTAACATAAGTGACTTTGAAGAAGGAGACATGTATATATAGCGTTTGTATTTCACTGAAAGGAGGCTCATTTCATGTGAATTTGGAGTTCATTTTGTCTTCATTTCATGACAATGGATGGTGAGAATGGAAGACGCCAAGATTGGCATTGAACTGACAGTCGAGTTGGATGTTTGGTGGGTTCACTTGCTTTTGGAAGCACGTGAGGTGCATTTACCACTGACTGAGGAAAGAATATTTTTGGGAGATTACATTTTAAAAAAAAAAAAAAAAAACTTTGCCAAATTTGGATATTGAATTAGAATTACTGCGGAGTAATTTACTATTTTTAGTCTTTTGCTTTTGATCTCACGGTGGTAAATATTTTCCATGATTTCCAACTGCCAATATATACTACAATAATGTCTTCTTTGTCTTGAATGTTTGAGTCGTGGTAGTTGTTAAATTCGATTAGGTTTATCAATAAATCCTAGAACTTTAGAATTCAAAGCTTAACATGGTATAGTATAGAAGATTTTAGTTAAATTGAATATATTAACTCAAATAAATCTAGCTAAGTTCTTAGATAACCAAGCTACACATATATTCAAGGGTTTAATGTATCTTGAATTATAGCAAGCTTGAATTTGAAACATTGATTAATATTTAAGATCTTTTGGGAGTGTGGTTACGGCTGCTTTTCAAAGTGTTTTTTATTTTAAAATATATCAAAATGATATTTTTTTTATTTTTTAAAAATTATTTTTTAGATCAGCACGTCAAAACGATCCAAAATATAAAAAAAACTATTTTTAGCAAAAAAAATTGAATTTTTTAGAAACGTGAGTTGACCCGCGTTTCCGACGCTCTCTAAGTAGATCCATTGTATTTTGCATATTATTTAAACTAAATCCAGTCTAATGTATTCTCCAGGTCATTTTATCTAAACATTTTGATTAATGCAAAAAATAAATTTTTCGACTTGGTTAATAGCTTTACTCTTCATGTTTTTTTTTTTTTTTCTACTTAATAATCCAAACAAGGCACGACAACTGAGGTGAATTTTTTATTGCACTTCGGATTTCATTCTCTTGTTTCAATGGGTCCTACTCCATGAACCCATCTGTTTGACAATGTCTATTTAGAATCCCAATTAGCTAGGCCCCACGTCCACGTGGGTAGCCACACTAGACCTCTTCTTTCTCTACATGTCCATTCACAGCCAAACACGTGTACGCTTGATTGAAGTAGGTCCCACAGCCATGTCACCATCATGCCACACGGACAGGCGGTGACCTAATATTAAGATTATTTATTAAAATAATTAGTAGCACTGCAAGTTTTGGTGGGCTAGTCACGATAATGACTATAAAATTAAGCCATTATTTTGCATAATTGATGACAATAATATTATTAATATGATTAAGATCCATAAATGCATTTTTTTATTGGTCCAGGTTAGTTTGTGACCTGAATTTTTAATACGAGGTAAGATTTAAGACCTATGATTATCGTTTCCAGGTATGAACTTGAATTCGGCTTAGGGTTAAAATAATATCCACAGGCAAAGTGTTTTTCGTGTCTTCTTGAAGGGCACATTGGGCGGTTGAGAATGAAAATGGTGGGGGGCCCTGTTTTGGGCACCACAATAACTCGTCTTTTTGAATTGAACAAGAAACCTTATCATAATTCATGTACATTTCACAATCAATCAACAGTCCAAGCCCATGGGGATGCCAAAAATCACGACCACTTTCTTTACTTGTTGCTGCTGCTGCTTGGGTTGTTCTTGTTCGTTTCACTGCTTGCTTGCATGCTTTGATGGTATATAGTACAGTGCTATGGTTGTGCAGTAGTATTATTGACCGATGTGGGATCCATTTTTACTGTGGAAAGACATGCTCTGGACCCATTTCTACTTGTTGGGTTTGCTAGGTGTGGACCCTGACCCAACTCCAGCTGAATAGGTATTGGACCTATCGGCGTTAAAATCAGTATCCTATGCTCCCATTTGGCTGGCTACTCCATGTTACCCGCACAGTATATTTTTTTGGGATATTTAGTTTATCACGCTTGTTTATAGATTGCACCAGATAGATAGCTCGCGCGTTATGGTATACATAAAAAAAAATTAAAGTAAAAAATATGTTTAAGCACACCTAGTGTGTTTTCTTTAAACAAGAAAAATCGAGAAATGAGTCGTGGATCTGTTTATATTCAACAAAAACAAACCAATATTAAAAAATAAAATTTTAAAAATATAATTGAAAAGAAAAAAAATAACATGAGTTAAGACCACCAAACCCACGATATATATCGTGAAACTAGAATAATCTCATATAAAATAAAAAAATTATAAAACTCAATTCTCAACCAAACTCAATATAGAAGGATGAGGTTAATTTATGGTTAATTATGACCTTATTTAATGATCTTTCAAAATATAGTTAAAATCATCTCGTCGATATTTTTCTAACGATACAGAGTATATAAAAAGCGGATCCCTGGTGTATTCCGCATGACCCTTTTTTCTTCTCTCTTCTACCACATCAACTTATCACTTTAGCCAATAGCTCTTAAATTTTATCTTTTAGCAATTGAATTTTTATAAAAACTTGAGTTGGTTTTTGATAAAATTAATTGTTTTATAAAAAAGTTTTAGGAAACATCACTACACAACCCTATTCTCAACAGCAATGAGATATAAAATTGATATTAGAAAATGAGGTTGTGTTCTAATAGCGTTTGTGTAAAGAATTTATATTGAAAAATATAATTATATTAAAAATATGCTATTTTCAAAATATTTTTACAGCCGAAGTTATTCTCCTACAAATTTTACTAAACTATGTCAAAAAAAATTTAAAAATTCATTTTCTGTCACCTATATTTCTCAAGCTATGCCTGGCCTGTATAGTTTTGAATGAGAATCTACACTCACACAACACCATCGGATCACATTACCACATGTAAACGTTATGCCGATCCTCGCCCAATGATCACTCTGTCGTGATACAAGCATGTGAGTTGTGGGGTGTCTTATCCTTGGAAAAACTGAGAAGCTTTACGTAAAATGTTGATGGGACAACATAAATTAAAGTTTTATACGATATCTTGGAAGGCCTCATGGCCTCCACAAGCTCACAAGCTAGTAAAAGTAAAAGAAAAAAGCATTCAAGGAGTACAACCAGATGATCAGTCAGCAAACATGTCACAGTCATTTCGTATTATGGAAAGCCAGATATGAATAAAAGTATTATTTTGTGTTTATATATATATATATATATACCTACCTTGTATAAAATTATAATATTGTGTATTGTATACCCTTCACATATAAATACAAGAGGAGGGTTGCTTACAGTCTCCTGTAAAATTCAGAACCTTAACTCCTATATTCTCTAACTTTTGAATGCTCTGATGTAATGTGAAAATGGGTAAATGAATTGAACCAGTATGCGATTCATCCAATCATGCATTGCCTTCGCTTGGATCTTTCTAATTTGTAATCCCGTTCGGCGGCTTTAAGAGATTCTTTAAAGCCATGTGCATGTGTATATATATATAATATATATAACTTAAAGCTCAATGAATAAATAATTAATTCTTTAAACGAGAGGAACTAGTTAATTAATTCTTTTCTCAAAACCAAAAACATTAATTTATATATAATTTACTATGATATGTCTTGTAGTAACAATTTCTGAATTCGAAAGCTTGTTTTTTTAATGAAGCCATTGTACAATTCACGAGAGGTTTTATCTTATATCTTTTTTTTAAATCAAATCCAAGTTTTTATATAAAATGAATGTATTAAGAATGAGATTAGGAAAATATACATCTTAAAAAAAAGTCAGTGATGGAATTTGAATCTAAGACTTCAAATTGAATAAATCTTACGTTTTCACCTCAACCAATCCCTCGGAGGAGGAAATCGAATCTAAAATAATAATATGAGAATAAATTTAATTTTTTAAAACTTGATTTTTCCAGCAAAGTCATATCTCAAGATTCCCATGATATATATTTATTAAACAATAGACGGTTCATAAAGTAGAATGTAGAGGCACTCAATGGCACGCCCTAGACTTTGTATGACCCACCACTCGTGTCCTTACTCTCGAAAAACGACATCAAAACCCAATCAATCTTTGATAACATGCCCTTCAATTAAGAGAGTTGCGTTGCAAATTGGAGGAACCTGAGCTTTGGGATGGCAAAGACAAAGATTTAGGTAATCCTATTTGTTTGTTCCTCTTTTTCTTCGAATCAGAATCTCACATATTACTATATTACTTATATTAAGCAGCAAAACCACCCAAGCTAGAAGTTAGTATCGATTTAAATGATTTAGTTTTGATGAAAAAACTCAATGAAATCGATTTTTTTGAAAAAAATTAAACTAAAATAGTTAATTAAGTTTGGTTTTACATTTGTTAAAAATAAATAAATTCAATTTAGTTGAGAAGAATAGGAGACTCGAGCAATTAGATAGCCAATCTTTTTTATTTATATATGTAGACAGTATACAATAATTAATGTAGAGATTATAATACAAGATTAAGCCTATCAATATTTCTTAATTATATACATATTTTATTGTGTAGTTTTCTATAATACGACTCCTTAAGTTGAAGGTGAATGATTAACTCAAAATTTGAACCGAAGATCAGTAAAAGAAACAATAGGAAGTGACATAGAGTGCATTTGTTTTCTGCTAACTTTCACGTTAGTGGTGAAACAAACGCAACAACATGTTTGGTAACAAAGGAAACTGTGTTTTATGCTGCGGGACCCCATTGGAAAATTAAGTTTGAAATGCAAGTTTTGTGCAGTAGTTTTTACATGCTTTTTTAACTAAATTTTGTTAATATTCCCTTGGGTGTTTGGAAGTGTGGTTGCGGTTGCTTTTCAAAGTGGTTTTTTACTCGAAAATGCATCAAAATAATATGTTTTTATTTTTTAAAAAATTATTTTTAACATTAGTGTATCAAAATGATCTGAAAATACTAAAAAAATATTAATTTGAAGCAAAAAAATAAAAATAAAATTAATTTTTTTCAAAAGCGCTTTTTAACGCAAAAAATAATAGGGTAAACATTTTATCCAAATATTTTATACATATTTTTGCAACACATAAACTTCAACCACGGTTTTTACCAAACACGTATCTAAATCCAACTAAAAGTATTTTTTTCTAAACTTACTTTTTTCAAATCACAACCAACACACCTTGTTGATCCTTGGAAGAGATAAAATGAATTTGAATATCTTTCTTGGCAATCTTGTCACGTACAAAATAATAATGAACCTCAACATATTTAGTACAAGCATGAAATATAGAATTCGCAGACAAATAAATAACACATATATTATAACACCAAAGTGTATGCACAGAAGTAGGAGTAATCTGCAGATCTGACAATAAATACTGAAGTCATATAACCTCAACAATGTTGTCGGTCAAGACTTTATACCCAGTTTAGTAAAAGAACCAGAAACCATATGTTGTTTGCTGAATTTTCAAGAAATCAATGTATTACCAAAAATGATATTCAATTCAATTAATTTCAAATTAATTTTAATAAATATCATGAATAATCAGGTTAATTTGCTAACCCTACCAGTCACAACCACCCTAATTGTACAACAATCTAAATCAACCTTAAACCAGCTATACATACATGTATTGCAACCCAAATATCTTAGGTGTTGTTTGAAATTATATTTTAGATGTTGTTTTATGAATTTTTTTGTTTAAAATTAATTTTTTTATATTTTCGGATATTTTGATGTGCTAATGTTAAAAATAATTTAAAAAAAATATTTAATATATTTTTAAATAAAAAACAACATTTTCACATGTATTAACTGAAAGGTTAAACAATAAGAATCAGGATTTGTAAGCACCTCTGGGTGGTTGTTCTTTATTATGCAAATTGATTAATCAAATCAAAGGTTTTGGTAATGATTGTACTAGGGGGGATTACAGGGGGGATTCTTATATTGCTATTGATTAGTTAAGAAATTCTGAAAGGTCACTGTGTATGTACTGATTAATTTAAATGGAACAAGTGGGTGTCTTGTCCGAAGGAAATGTCATAGAAAATGTTTCTGTTGGAGGCTTTGTCGGATAGTTAGGGTTAGGGTTGTCAAGAACTGATGACTCGTCAATGAAAGTTGGTTCTTGCACGAACTAGCTACACTAACAGATGATTGCAGTGGAAAAAGAAAAAGGGCTTTTTTACTGTCTTTAGAATCGAAATTAGATCCTTGTACTTGCCTTTATAATTCGTGCATGACAGAGTTTCTTTCCTTCTTCTAATTAATTACCACAGTATCATAAAAAATCTGCTAAAAAATCATTAAAATATTACAGTAATTGTAATTTTAAAGTCTACGGGTTTTAATAATATTTTGAGGAGTTACCTCTTATATAATAATGTGTGAATAAATTTAATTTCTTGTATTTAAATTTTTGGTAATTGAATCTGTGATCTTTTTATATCTATCAATAATTTAGAGATCCATTAAATTGGATTAATTGGCTTTACGTGAAATTTAAATTAGCTCGTTCGCAAGTCTCAAGTTTCTAATTGAATTATTTTGAAAATACATAACAAAGTTCTTAAAGAAATAAAAAATATAAAAATTGTTTTATAAAGAAATTCGGGAAATTAACTATTTTGAACGCGCGGTGTAAAAGCTAACCTCTTTAAAAATTTCTGAAAGAATTATTGAAAAAGCATTGACTTCTACAAGTAAAAAGCTCAAAAGAAAGTTTTAGTGCCATGAAAAGGGACACTTAAAAACCGGCTAGTGCATTGTCTATTCAAGCTTTTATGTACAAGTGAAATGGAATTTTGCAGCCACGTGAGGTTTTAGGGCAATTCAATTTATTTTCCATGTTATCGTCTTGGGAAGGGGTTGAAGAAACAAGGATTGGTGTATGCATGCCAGCACAATTACCAATAATTTATTTAAAACTCGATCGAGAAAGAATTTAGTTTTAATACCTATATAAATGGTGACTCGAAGATACTCTATAGTTAAAAAGCAAAAGGAAATTTTGCATATTTTATGAAAAAATTATTTGGGAACTTCAATTATGAGTATTGAACCACAATAGTGTAAAAAAGAGTTATATAGATCTTTTTGAGATATTTATATAGATCTAAGTCTATATAATTTTATTTTATTTTTAGATTTTACCAAAAAACCAATCTTTAAAGAATAAGATGAAAAGTTTTTTTTTTTTAATTTTTATCTTGAAACACCATGCATGTTATTTTTAATCACTCAAATCTTCTAAAAAATTTTAGATAATGATAAAATTGCGGGTTGCCGAAAACTCCCTATATATCACCAAATAACATGATCAATTGAATTTAGCATGCATCAACTGAATCCCAAGTCAATTCATAGATCTAATCCATGGTTAATTTCATTGGTGTTAATTACGTTACAGCTCGCGACAATATGAGGTCGATGCAAGGATAAATGGCTTTCTCTATACTTCAAAACATCGTTAATTGATTAAGTTTTAATAAAGTTCTTACAGTTTGCACCAAATATCTTACATGTAATGCCAATAACATATCTATCTCGACAGAGCAATTATATTCATGGGTGACAAGAGAATTTTCCCTTTCTACGTAGGCCTAAAAGGACAAGCAGTCATGATCAAAGATCATCATCAAGGAGAGATGAGTCCCACCAGAACTGACACTCTTTGCAAATTGTAACAATTTTAGTGGTGGCAAGCTCAGGTGGTAAGATCCCTTTTTTCTTTCTCCATGATAGGTTAAATTAAACAACTAACTCATTGTTCATCTCTACTCTGGAATTGTTTCTTTCAAGTTGGGTCGGCCACCCCATTTTGAGCCATCTAGCTAGTCTCTTTGGTAATGGTGCCACCACAGTGAGATAAGCTTGCCTTGATAAGAGTCTGATGTGATAAAATACCTCCATAGCTCATAGTTATCTTATCTATGCAACAAGCTTTATAGTGTTGGCAAAGTCAAAATTGATGCATGCATGGTTTTGATGTTCTCCTCGTAATTAAAAAAAATGGCACCATTGGAAATCCAGGTTGGGTACCTCACTAGGGCTTACTCAAGCATGATAAAGCTAGAAGTTGGAAGTTAAATTTGGGTTCAGCATTTTGGGATAGGGCCATTGCATTGAGGTGCCCTCCAAGCAAATCATGATTTCCGACCATTCATTAGCATTAGGGAATCTTTTTTATACAAGTAATCAAATAATGCTACTATGAACTCAAATTATTAATTTCCTTTTTAGTTCAATGATTCATATCTTTTATACTCCATGATGAACTTGATTACCATATCTTGGCTGTGATTAAAAAACAATTCGAAGGGAATCTTGCCCTTTCAAAATTTGGTGCAAGCTGGCCATTATTGCCATGCTATCCTCCCTAGTCCCTGCTATTAGTTAATCAGTCTATGATTTGTGCATAAACTATTACTAGGGATAGGAATACTTTTTTATGATTTTCAAAAAATATTTCTGGAAAATATTAAATTAATTTGTTTTATATATATATTTTTATAGTTTTGATATTAAATCTTTTAATAAAAAAATATCATTTTAATATATTTTTAATTGAAGAGTACTCTACATTATATTAATAAACACACAATTAGCATATTATTTAGTATTGTAATAGCTTCTATTTTTTATACTAAGCTCATTAATAATTACATTTTAAATTTTAGTTTTATAAAAATTAAAATAACTTGTTTTTGTTATTCAAGAAGATATACTTTTCTATTTATTTTATTCGTAAAAATCCGTCTTGTATCATATTTTTATTTAAATATATATTTTTTAAACTTCTTTAAAACTACAACTAAAAACAACTTTTTTAAAATCTAAATTTTTTAAATTATAACCACAAATATAAACTCACGTACAAATTGGTTATGCATAATTGAGATTTTCATTTCCAAACATTAATCATTAGATAACATTTGAGGACAGAAATAAAGGCTTAATTCAAAAAACTTTCGGAACCTAAAGTTGGTGGGTGTAGAGTCACTTTCAAAATGATAGGTGAGCAATTAATACATATAGCTACGACAATTAACTGCTCAACTTTCTTTAAGTTGCCATAACAGTTACCAGAAAGCTTGCATACTTCCCTTTCATGGGGTTACTATAAAGCCGGTCATGAAGTGCTCCTCCCACTTGCATAGGATGGTACCTGAACTTGTGGTTCCAGCTGTGGTGGCAGGTCCATTCCTTCATCAAGTGGAAATATTTTCACTCATCAAATTTTGACACTGTACTTCTTGTTTGGACTCAAACGAAGATAGAAATGATTGATTGATTTGGCTGGCATCTTTGTATTTGGCTAGCTCGCAGAGGTCACAGTGTCCCCAGCTTATGGAATCACAGTCACTTTGAGCTCACAGAGGTCATTTATAGCCCCATTGGCAGCCGCGTTTGTAGATTTATTTATTTTTATTTAAAATTAATTTTTTAATGTTTTCAATATACTAATTTAAAAAAAGAAATTAAAAAAAATATTATTTTAATATATTTTAAATTAAAAAATATTTTAGAAAACAATTAATATCACACAAGATGGGACATGACCATAAGGATAGGGATGCCTCAATTATGTTTTATCTTTGCTTTTTTCTTTAATTTGGAAATGCTTCATGGGATATATTAATGCCTTTTAATAAATCTTTACGTGATTAACGGGGTCATGGATTCATTAGGAGATATATTGTTGCATGGTTCTTCTATTAATAAAAAAAAAATTGTATTTGATTTTTTTACTAATTTTCTATTGATGATGATCAGATTTAATAGTTGATGAATGATATTGTAATTTGAACCAATTTGTTTTTACCATAATTTTATTTTTTTTACAAAATATTTTTTGTCAAATAAAAAAACAAAACATGACATGTATATTCTCGAAAGAAAAAAAATGGTGTATTTTTTCAAAATCACATGTTAGAATTTTTTCCATTTCTATCCAGGAAAATCTATTTGATATTTTGTAAAAATGAAGTTTTGATAAATAAAAAAAAAGCTTGGTTAAGTGTGTTGTAAAATCATTCATCAACTTATTATAAGTGTTAACACCTTTGACATACAGAAGTAGATGAATGTTTGATATTAAATAAAATCAGAATCATCCATCTATAATAAAAATATAATTTTTTTAAAGATAACTAAAATAAAAGTTTTTAATAAAAAAATTAATTAAAATTTCTTGTAATATATTTCTTGTTTTTGTTTTACCTAAACCAATTGATTCTGAGCATTACCCAAATCATGAAGTTTAAACTCCAAA
>Ga0325414_1001791_pt1 | contig 21288 bp, 11 predicted proteins | sample PopdelMetagenome_8_FD_206183 | JGI IMG/M metagenome (GOLD analysis project Ga0325414, IMG submission 206183) | Populus deltoides microbial communities from Bellville, Georgia, United States - Leaf-PdKOR-R3 | ecosystem: Host-associated > Plants > Phyllosphere > Phylloplane/Leaf | place: USA... | reverse complement strand
TAAAAAAAACAAATCCATATGATGAGTCAAAGGATTAAAGCCACATACAATTTTAAAAGGAGAATAATTAGAAGTATAATATATATTTTTATTATAAGCAAATTCAATAAAGTACAGACAAACTTTTTAATTTTTCAAATTCTTTTGAATGATAGTTCTTAACAATGTAGTTAAAGTCCTATTAATTATCTCAATTTGACAATCTCTTTGTTGATGACAAATAGTAAAAAATAATAATTTTATTTTTAATTTCCCCCACAAAACCTTTCAAAAATAACTTTAAAATTTAAAACATCACGAGCAGAAACAATTTGTTATTTGAGTTATTTATTTAGATTGATCATTAAGTTGAATTATTTATTGTTTTAAGTTAAGAAAAAGTTTTTAAATGACAACCTAATTCATTAATTTTCTAAGCTCACCTAACACTTTCAAGAAAAAATAAAAAACACATAACATAAATAATCTAGAAAAATATGTGAATAATCACAACTCAGTATATAAGAAACACAAAAGCTAAAATCATGTAGTACCCCCCAGTTAAAAAAACTATTTTGTATTTTACAAAGAATGATGAAAGAAGAAAAGAAAGTTTAAAGAAAAAAAATAGTTAAAATTTTCCTTTTATTTTATAACTATCCTCACAAAAATATATAGGAATGTCTCTTTATTTTAACAAAAAAACATTTTAGCAACCATATAGCTATCTCTTGAAGACTAAAAATCAATAGATATAGCTCCTCTATCCAAACAAGATGCTAAATGAAAAGTTAAAAATTAAAAAAAATATTATTTTAACTTTTCAATATTTATTTTATATGCTCATAAATAAAATGATATTTTATCATTTGTTTTACAAAAATATTATTCCTACATGTCTTGTAAAAATGCTAAAACATTATTTATTGTAATAAATTTTTTTTTCACAAGTTTTTTTTTCTTTTGATTTTTTTTTTAAATTTATGTTTCTTTGTTTGTTTTTTATGAAATTATTATGATTTTATGACCCGTATAAAAGGTTTGGCGAGTTTACCCGAGTTCACTCGAGTCATTTTTTTATTTTTTTAATTTTTTAATTTAATATTAGATTAATTAAAAATTATTTGGGTTAGATTTATGAAATCAATCGGGTCGTATCAGATTATTAAAATAGTTATGTATCAAATATATTAAAATATAATTAACTCTTCAATATGTTTTTTTAACCATTAGAGTGCATAAAAACAAAAAAAAAATTATATTTACATTATTAAAAAATTATATTATCAATTTGACTCTTCTAAATATCAGCTCGAGAGATGTTATAATAACAGCATTTCCAATGAAGTTATATATATATATATATATTAAAAGAACATAATTGGGTGGTGGTGGAAGTTTGCCCACCCAATTCCAAGAAACCATTTTCCTGATTGAAGAAGGAAAAGGCAGATTGGGAACAGAGAATTGGAGAAAACAAAATTTATCCACCTGTAGGCATAAATTCTTAGCCAGAAATGTGGACCTTCCAAGTTACAGAGAGAGAGAGAGAGAGAGAGAGAGAGAGAGAGAGAGAGGGTAACAGGAGGAGGAGGAGGAGGTAAAAGGACAAAAACTCGTTAAAAAAAGAAAAGACAAAAAACAGTTGCAAGAAAAACCTGCGCTCAGTTTCATTTTAATGAGCTCCAGGACATACAAGACTTATACCCAGCTGTTGAGCTGACGCTTATATAGTATGGAAAACAAAGAGACAACAGAATGTTTCTCCGGTATTTTTATGTGCAGATACATACAACACAACCCACATACACAACAGGCAACTGTCTTTCAATTTGGTTGAATTTAGTTTGTCCTAATTGTGACCTAATCAATCTTACACATGTTCAAGAATATCCCATACTGATTAATTTGAGAAAGTTCCAAGAACATCAGTAAGCGATGGTGGGAGCAGTTAACTTTATACCAGTCATCTGCAGGTTTTTTTTAAAAAAAGAGAATCCAGCAGAAGTGACTCTTCTCTTCTCTGGTAACCTATAGCAATCTCGACAACCGAATTTTTTCAGTTTATGAAATGAAATAATTAGTAATACTTGTTTGGGTATTTGTTAAAAAAAGCAACAATTAATATTTAAATATACCTTGCTTTTCACTTGCTGTTTGAGTTTTTTTTATTTATTTTAAAAGTGTTTTTAAAAAAAACTGATTTTTTTAATTTTTTAATTTTAAAATAATTTTTTTAAATTATTTTGATATACAAATATAAAAAATAATTTAAAAAAAATAAAAAAAAATATTATTAGATTTTCAAACGCCCTTTAATCGCAATCAGGGTTTGAAGTGGGAAGTGGCTGGCTAGAGTTTTTAATATTTTAACCTCATTAATCCAATCCTTTACTGAGGTCCAGTGGAGAGAATTTAATGTAGTAAGAGGTTATGAGATTCACGTGAGACCACAAAATCTAAACAAAATCCTATAAAAGATCACAACAAGAGGCCAGTAGCCAATAAGGCTGGCTAGCAGAAACAAAGTGGATCATGAGATCACTGCAATGGCTAGTAGTTGGCTACCCAACTGAGAAGGACAATAACAGCTGTGACTCTCTGCGCCAAGCTGTTCTCTTTCGCTGTTGATAAAATGTTTTTATTTACTCTATAGTCTACACTTAAGAAAGAGAAAGAGACCTTAAATTAAATTTGGCAAGAGAAAAAAGAAAGAAAAAAGAAAAAACAGCAGCTGCAGCTGCAGCTGCAGCAGCAGCAGCAGCAGCAGCAGCAGCAGCAGCAAAGGGAAAGAATGAGAGAGACCTTAACACCGACTATCATTTAAGGCTACCTTGCATGCAAACCTTAACTTAAGCCTTTACCTCTCGCCTTCTAACCATTTTCTGTTTGTCACTATTGTCTCCCCCCTATCTCTTCCAGAGATGAAATGTCAAAATCTAAGCCCATTTGTCACGTCTCAATCACCTTAGATTCTCTTTCACACGCTCCCTCTCTTGTTTCCTCAAGGGAGGTTTCTTTTTCAATACAATCAAGGGACAGCTAGCTAGCTAGATCTTGATCAGCAGAAGCATCCACTAGCTTCTTCTTTGGTGAAAAATATAGACCCGGAACCTAAGCAAGCTAGGGCTAGCACGAAGCATTCAAGTCTTTAAGCAAATTAGTAAAGAAGGCCCCATCTTATCTCAGGACATACCACCCATCCTAAATGCTCTGCAAATTACCAAGAATGAAAATGATTTCAGAACGTACGTCTGAAAGAGTTCCAAACACGAAATCTATTACGAAGGTGGGTGATTCCCATTGAAACATCGATTTTGCACCTTTATTTTAATCCTTGGTGAGTATTGAATGTTTGACGCTACGCGGGCATGATTTTTTTTACCCTTATAGTTCCTCTGTGCTGGTTAAAGGAATAAAACAACGAAGGATATTGCTTTTTATAGTATTATGGCTTAATATCAACTGCCTAGGAAAGTGACCAGAAAGAGATCCCATCACCCTCCCTTTAGCCTTTCACATGCAGAGCATCTGTGTACTTCTTCTCAAAGTCATTGTTAATTCAGATTAAACGGCTTGACCTAACAAGACCATCTCTAGATTATGGGCTCATGAGTCCAGCCTTATTTGCTTCGTGCTGATCGAATTCAGACCTGCATGGAAGCCCAATTCGGATTCCTATCCAGTTCATAATCAGAGCTCGAAATTTGTGTAAATTGCTTGGTTTTGAACTTGGAACACCCACACAAATAAGTTTTTTTTTTTTAACTCCTAGTTTCTTTTCCTATAAAATAAGTTTGCCAAGGCGATTCGATCTCAACTAGGAACCTCAGTGATGTGACTAGGGTGATTAAAATCATATGACCGAACTTATGGTGGTCAAACATGACTAATTACTTAAGCTATACCTAGAGTTGGAAGGAAAAAAATCAACAACCTAATGGTTTTTGGTAGTATATTTTTCTCTTTGTGATGGGACACTTAAGGAACGTATCCCATCTCTTTTGTGACGGCGATGTAGACACACTGCACCCCAAGGTGACAGAGAGGCGCTTTTGTTTCGTGAAATGTACAGTTAGACAACAATGTATTTTTTTTTTTAAATAGCACCTTAAATATAAATTTTTAAAAAATAATATTATTTTTTAAAAAAATTCAATGAAATAACATATTTTAACTTTATTGTACTAAATACATGATAATATTGTATTTCTAAAACATGATATTAATTAAAATTAAAATTTCACTAAATTGAAGAACACACAAAGCAAATTAAATGTTTCTCTCTTTCTAAACCAACAGACACCCTCATTATCTCTCTAAAAAACCCATCAAATACTTTTATTTTGTTATTAAAATAACAAAAAATCAAACTCATTCGAGTTTCTAAATATCTTTTGAAGTTTTTGTGTTCAAAATCCACCTTTTATTTGCTACTGTCGTTACCACGGCTGTTGCCGCTATTGTTCTGACCCTTTTTCTAGTCGTACAAGCAAGGTATATATATTACATTGCTATAAATTTATTTTTGTTTTGGTTAAAATGAAACAATTGTTTATGATGAATTTATGGTTTATTGAATTAATAATAAATTAATTATGCATTGCGTTTAATGTAATTAGGGATTTGTTTGTGTATTGTTGATAATCAGCTAATAATATAATTAACTACACTTGATGATTTCATGGAAGAAAGCATGAATGCAGTAGAATTATGATGAATTACACGTTCCATTGAATTGTTGAAAAATTGATAAATTTGATACTTTCTTTGAATTATATTAATTTGCTATGATTTTGGGTTTGATTTAATGCAATTAAGTATGAAACTATTAATTAGATTTTGTATCATGAATTATGTTTAATTTTTGTTGAATTTTGCTTTAACATTAAATTTTGGGAATTTGATTGAATTTGCTATGAATTTTGCCAATTAGGGTTGGAATAATGCAATTTAGTTAAAACTACATCCAATTGACAAGAATCTGATTTTTTTTTATAGAATATCTTATAATATATATATGTTATGTCATCATAGTGACACTATTGTTTATGATATATGAACAGTAGTATCACATATAATGACAGAAATAATTTGTTGTTAAATGGTAATTTAAGTATGTCATATACAGAAATGAAAGAAACCATTTGTCATGGACTTAGGTGAAATTATAATGGTATTGATGTTAAAGTAACTTGAAAGTGTTAGATTGATGAACATCAATATTACCCAGTGTCGATTGTGTGTGATCATGGTTTTAAAACAATGATTGATTCTTTCATCCACAGTGGTTTGAACATGATGATATTGTATGTGAGTAGTTAATCAAAACATGTGCGTGTCCTAGCTTCTGATGGTCCTTCAAATTCAGTTAGTAGAGGTAAAAATAGTTTATTGTCGGATGATTTGCTGTAAAGGATAGATGATATTATGTTTAACAATCTATTTGCTGATCAACATAGAATTACCTATTCTAAGCCTTGTGACAATGAAGATGATGAGACGTTAGATCCAAATATGATGGTAAATGTTGATGATGATGTTTATAATGATGTTGATGAAATTAATACCTCTTGTTTATGAATTTAGAGATGTTTCTTAGTTTAGTTTCATTGTTTTTAATGATTGGGAACTTAGTTGTAAACGTATGTTAGGAGAGTCTGATATAGAGGTTAAACAAACATTGAATAGTAAAAATAAATTGGTTGCTACAGTTAAATAGTGGCATATTTCACATTCGCATGAATACTGAGTCCAACGATCGAACTCTATATTTGTTCAATTACAATGTGTGCATGTGCTTGAATACAAGTAGTATTTATATGGGTGATATCATAAAAGGTAGGATTCATTTGAGATAACAAAGTTAAAAGGAGCACACATATATGTTTTGATCTTTTTCAAAAAAAGACCACCATTAGCTTGATGCAAATTTTATTGTTAATACTAAATCAACCATTGTTATGAATAAGCTTTCAATGATGGTTGCACACATATAAGTTGAAACAAAATTTCATTACAAGTATAAAATTTTATATAACAAAGCATGAGTTGCAAAACAGAAAGTGATTGAGTATCTTTTTGGTTCACATAAGGAATCATTTGAAAAATTGCCTAGGTTGTTATTATCAATAAAAAAATTAAATCTTGAAATAGTTGTTGATTGAACGCATAAAGGAAATCTTGATGATAGTAGAGTGGTTATGAAATATGAGAATTTGTTGAGTTTGATTATTGTGGTTTTTTGCAGGTTTTTTTTAAGAAGGACAAAATTTTGATTATAGTTTCTATATAAGGAGATACTCTACCTAAATTTTGTTGAAATTATAAAATTTTTAACTCTTTAAAATTATTAACTAAATTAATTGTTAAATTAACAAAGTAAACAATACATCTCATAAAAAACAAATTTTTTTTATTAGATTTAGATGTTGGAGAAAGTTTTTGCTAAGAGGGGCAATAGCTTCACTACCAGTCCTCTGGCTTAACTGGTCGACATATTAATCTAGTTGTTTGAATCAGTCGACTGATTAACACAAAAACTATGAGTTTTTATGAATTTTTTCTTCCAAATATTTTTTATGTGTCAAAATATATATGTCCAACTTGTAGACTAAAAAATAGACTGCAATTAAAATCTTCAAAATTTACTATTGATATAGAAGCTTTACCTTTATTTTTTAGTGTCAACCGGTCTACTGGTTTAACTAACTATTGTGAAATGATCGATCGGTGCTTAAGGGGATTTGATTAAATGTTGCAGTTTTGAACCATAACAAGAATTATAATTTTATTGCTGTTCGGAACCGTGACATTTAATCAAAGATCGTGATTCTGAACCACAAAGTTAATTAAATGCCAAGGTTAAGAATCGTGACAAAATTATAATTTTTATCGCGGTTCTGAACCATGACTTTCATTAAATGTCGCAGTTTTGAACCGTGACTTTTTAAAAGTGTGTTATTTCAACAAACTTTTTTGCTTTTAAAAGTGTGCATTTTGTATTCTAATTTCCCAATTTTTCCAAAAACATCACATATAATTACAGGAAAATCCTCTACTAATTTGCTTGTTTGGAAATCTAGGAATCATAATCCAATGTATAATAAACATGGATGTTTTCAATCCCACTTGACATACTCCTAAATCTAGACGTGGGAGATAACTTTGAGATCGTTTTGTATTAGAGTAGTTTTTGTATTTTGTCTAAATATATAGAAAAAACGGTTTGGTTAGTCAAATAATTTTTTCTTTTTGGATTGGATCACATATATAATTATGTTTCAAACCTTGATTTTGTAAGAGCTAAACTAACATGCTTATCTTTCATGAAAATTTGTTTTTCATTTATTTTGCATTCAAAAACCCATTTCACAATAATTTTAACCAAACATATTTTTTTGATGATTAAGTTAATATGATGGAGGATTAGGATAAACAAAAAAAATGCAAGGAATAATATGAAAGAGAAGTGGTGGAGCGAGATGCCCTTGATTTCTGTCAATGAGGTATTTATACATTATCATCATTCATAGGATCACATGTGTAACAACCCAGTTATTAAACATTTTTTCTACCAAAATCTCGATAGAGTTTCTTTTAAAATAGAATGTATAAAGTTATCGATAATTTCATTTTCACAAACAAATTTTTTAAACCAATGTTTTCATTTCCTTGATCCAATTTCTTCTGGATCATTACCACATCAATGCATTTCCAGCAAATTCATTTCTTCACAATTTGTTAGCATTGCAATATAATTTCCTCTCTCTCTCTCTCTCTCTCACTAACCAACAACACAACATATACATGATAATATATTATTATATAACAGTCCTATATTTATAACAAAAGAATATTAATGTTAGAAATATTTAATTCACATATATTTACAATAAAAAGTTTACATTATTAATTATATATTCAGAACAAAATATCCATATATATGTCTTATAATTCCAAAATAGACAAAATTATTATGTTTCACATAATGTACTCTACTCATAAAGCTAATATAAGGAACCTGCAAATAATACAACAAATAATATAAACAAATCGAGTAAAAAAAATTCTAACAACAAGGAATTAAAACAATTTCTCATTTCTTTTACTTTTATGTTTTCATTATTACAACGTATCATTTACTTTGTGTATCATCAACTCAATGTGAATATCAATTTTTGAATTGATATCATTAACGATTTCTATGGTATGGTTAATAAAAATTATGCTGATACCAAATCACCAGGTATCATTAGCTACTAATCCACATGTCAACTAATCAATAAATGCTAATACCAACATACTAATGTTGATATCATTAGCCTTTCCTAATCTCTTGGAAACGACTAATCAATAAATTTTAATGCTAATATACTCGTATTAACATCATTAGTCTTCCTTATTATCTGGGAAATTTTCATCACCCAATTTTTGTATAATATAAAAAAAATCACATCAATTTATTGTCTCTTGACAATACTCTTATATTGACATCATTAGTTTTCCTTATTATCCAAACATGACTAATCAGTAAATGTTGATCTCAAAGAACCATTGATATCATTAGCCTCCATCCTCAAATTGACTAATCAAATCATAAATCTTTACTCTTATTCCATGATTTATTTATTTATATGCCAAGTTAGATTACCGACAATTCATTTAATAATTGAAATAATTCAACCAAAACAATAAAAACTAATAAATAAGTGTTAAACACCTATCTGCCCCCCCTGAAGTCTCAACACTTGTCCCCACTTATGATCGTGCTATTGAGATATCCTCTATCAAAACAAGATTATTTCATCACTATATCATTTCGTAACTTCTTTCTATATCATTTTTTTTTTATTACAATCCGCTATAAATCACACTTTAATTAACTCTTTTTTCTTTATTTTTCTAATTTCCTAATTTCCGTAATCCAACCTAACTACATATAATTAAAAACACAATAAATAAACTTTCAAATATCATGTTTTGGCCGAAAGTTTCCAAGTACAAGAACACATTTAATTTTTCTTCCATTTCTTTCAATTAACATTAAACCCATTAAATTCACATGCTAAATAACACCAATTAAATAAAAAACTTCATAAACGTCATATCTACTCATCAAACTAAATTTCTCAAAATTATAAACCCTATCTATCACCTCTAATCTCATAAAAAAACACCATTATTCTTAGTAAAAGACATTCTCATCTTCAAATCACAATTAATCAAGAATAATTTATAAGAGAAACAAGTTTTTTTTCCATAATTATACCACAAGGTTAATCTAACTTTTTTCTCTTTTGATTTAAGTATTAGTTATCTAATTCAAACTCTTAACAACTCATAATTTGGTTTTACTACTAATTTCTCCCAATAAATCTATATTTTGCATTTGTATATATCAATTTTTTCATTTTACACTTTACTAGCCTTAATTCCATTTTCTTCTTTTTAACCTTATTTCCATATAATATATTCAACCCCATTTAAATGTCCCACACATCGATCCATTTCGAACTTCTCAACATTTTCAACCTAACATTTAATTTATAAAAACACTATTAAACTTTCCAACTTTCTTAACACATAACCAACACTAAATCATAACAATGAATAACCTATACACTTTTCCATCCAATATTTATATAAAACTATGGCATCTTTCATATTTTTTCATATAGCCATAAATTCATAAATTACAAGACCAATTATTTTTATCTTGTCCATGTGTTCAAAACTATTTACCACTTTTTTCTTTTACTTTCCTATACCAAGTTAATCAATTTTCAATTATAACTAAACATAATTTCCAAAAATCTTACAATTTAGAAAATTATAAATTAACCACCTCGTAACCCTTCACCTTATTTTTATAACTTTATCTAGGCATTTGACCATTTACATCTTAAGTATATTTTCATAAATATGACACAAACACACACATCAACACCCATAAAATTTAGAATTTTTCTTTCACTTCCATAATATAAAATCATTTTTTTCTGGATAAGAGTAATGTATAAAAGAGAAAAAATTGTGCAAAAATATAAGAAGTACAAATGCCTGTTATCTAGGTCAAATTAAATAAAGGCAACCAAAAAAAGAAGCAAAAGCTCAAAGAAAATCAAAAGTGAAAATAAACAGATTGCCAAGACAAACACTGGTTGACTGGTTTTTAGGAAAACTAGAAGCAATTAACCAAATGTTCATACAGAAACCCAGAAAAAACAAAAAAAATTCAAAAAATAATCGATTGGTTCATGAAGATCACACAACTGGTCAATAGTTTATGCAAAACAATAAAATCAAGAAGTTGCAAAAGCAAGGAAGCCTCGGGATAATAAAAGATGCTAGATAGACCTGACGACAGCTGAGATCTGATACCTAGGTTCAAGCTCAATCAAATAGGATCAAACTAACTAAATAATATCCTCACATACATCTTAGTGGGTTTAATAGATTTGATGGAAGACTCAGTTATTCCTCTTATACCAAATGAAGTAAATCGTGACTGAGATGACTGATTGAGCAAGAAGGTGTAAAAACTCTTTTTTTTGAAGTGTGTGTATGCCCACTGTAGTACGGGTCACCATGTTAGGAAAGGCTAACCCAGAAGGGTCCTACTAATGATAACACCCCAAATTGCAGTAGAAAAAGAGCACTGAAAGAATAAGTAGTCATATGTCTAAGCATGCGGTCTCACAAAGGATACATACTAAAAAGCATGCAGCCTGTCCATGGTGTGAAGACAACTCATAAAAGCAAGCCATATGATAAATGAATGTCTTGGGATGAATCCTGGGAATTAGAGAAGATGGTGCATAAAATCTGTGGGTTTATAAGAATATCCCATGCTGAGTCAATGAAGAACCTATTTGAAGGATGACTTTTCTAGACATAATGATTTGGAAAGGCACTCCTAGGGTGAAAATGAACTAATTTCTAAATAGACTGAAGCTCTAGACTACCCGATGGGACATCCCAAGTACCCTCCTCTATAATGTCTGAGACCTTGGCATCCTAGAGAAGCCCAGTAGATGATAGTACCCTAAAAGGCAAGAGGTCACATAATTGTTGCCTATTTAGCAACCAATAGTCTGACAAAAAAGAAGTAATAGATCCATCATCAATGTAAGAGACAAACTTCCCTTTACACCAATCTTTGTTAAGAAGCATCTTCCTCAATGATTAAGAGGACACTAAAGAAGGCTTGACATGTAAGAAAGATCTAACTTTAAGAAGAACATCGTGGGCCTATCCTAACCATGCTGAATGATCTATACAATCATAGAAATTTCCACTTAATTCTTTCATTTCCTTTTAATCTACATAATTTTTCCCTTTACATAACTCAACACTTTCTCCCTTAACTTTCATAACATACAACCTATATTTCTTTACAAAAATCCTATAACACCCATTGCAATTCTAAACCAAATATCTATCTTACAATATATATATATATATATAACACATACACATCAAAATAACATTCCATATCTTACAATTAAGTTCAATTCATCACTTCCCTTACATGTTTCTCATGGCCGACCCTAGAGCTTGAAATCATTCCTTGGTTTTTCTTCAATTTAAGCCAACTTCTAGTCTATCTAGAATCTATTCTATGTCAAATTTAACAACTTCATACATTTTCCCTAAATTTTTGTTCAAGAACCTTAATTTGAAGAAATTAGGGATTTCATTCTAAAATGTCCAAACCTCTAATTAACAAAGAAATAATGGATGAATAACACATTACCACTCAAGTTTGATATTAAAATCACCATCTTTGAAAGCTTTAGCCTCCAAAATCTTTTTCTCCTTTATAATTTTTTTGTTTCTCTCTTTAACCCTAATTTTCCCTCCGCAAATTTTCGCATAGATTCTTGGTTAACTTGTTTTTCTCTCCACACACACTAAATAAACCCTAATTTTTAGTGAGAAATCAAGAAAAATGCATGAAAAAAGAAGACTTAAGTTCATTCCTTCTCTTTATGCCCAACATCTTTTCTTTAAGAAGAGGAAGATGGTGTTTTTGATTTATTTATGATTTTTCCCTCACTTATGTCTCTCCATGTCATTTTATGTAATTTACCCAACTCCTAGTACCATTTCGACACTGTTAAATGTCTAAATTCAATAGTATTTTTCTTATTTTCTCTTAGTAAACTTCACTTTAAATTTAGCATATTTAGTTTATTCTTTATTTATTTCTTTCCTTCCATTAAGGTTTATCACTATTTCATAAAATTCATAATTTCCCAAACCCAAGGCCTACAAACATTTTGTTTAGTTTACAAGTATTTAAACTTATCTTAATGTTTTAAACAAATTTTTAAAATTTTTAGTCCAATAGTTTATATTTACCCTAAATCCTAAGAGTGAATAGTAAAATTTTTGATATGATTTGTAAGAAAACAAGGATGGATTTTTTAAAATTTTTTGGAATGTTGGCCCAATAGGCCATTTAATATAGGTCAAACCCTTAATGGGTTTTAAAAACAAGTTATACAACCCAATACAAATGTATTTATGAATGAGAATTGATTTTCTATCACTTAGAGCTAAGAGACCATGTCTATACGTATTGTCAAATGGACCAATGTTTATAAAAAAAAGAAATACATTATGCAATGCTAAGGATAATGATGAAATGATCAAGGACATAAAATAAAACAAGAGGCAAAATTAAGAGATTCAACCAGATGTATTCAAATACAAATATCAATATGATAAACATTGCTCAATCCCAAAAATTTCATCACCAAAAACATCAAAATTAACAATAAAACGAGATGTACAATTAAGAGGCTTTACCAATATCATTCATACACAAATTTCAATATAATATAAATTGTTTAATCCCAAAAATCTCATTAGAAAATAAATCAAAATAAATAATAAAACAAGATAATTATTCAAAAGATGTTTGGGGTTCGAAATAGACCTTCTATAGGGACTCAAGAAGAAGAGAATGGTGGTGGTCTCATTAAAAATAGATGTTGAAGGTGAGAGAAATCAAGGGAAAGTTTTAATTTTAGAGAGTGGAAACCCCCGATCCAAAATTATAAACTAGTGTTAAAAAGGGTAATCCTTAATTGAAAGACAATAAAATTATGAGGAAATTTTTTTATGATTAAGGGAGAAAATCCACATTAATATTAACATAAATTTCAGATGAAATAAAACAACAATTAGTATGTGAAATGTTAGCCTCGTTGTACATTCTATGATAATTGAGTATATTCCAATCGGGTAAAGTAACTATTTAAAAAAAAATCCTTGTTAGTTTATTAAAAAATTCTTAGAAAAATACAATGAAAATCCAAATAAATGAATATATGAATTTACATGTTAATAATATCGATTGTCAATATAAACCCCGCATTTAATCATGTAAATTTTAATAAAAAATGGTGAAAATTATAAGGAAGTTTATTGTGATTAGAGATGAAAAGTCTTGGTAAGTTGGTGTGAAAACCTTGAACAAACTTGTGCTTAAAAATATCGACGGTTAGGGTAAACTTACAATTAATGGTAAAATTCTTAATTGAAAAATAATAAAAATTTAAATAAATTTTATTATGAATGGTGGTGAAAAACATTCATTAGGAAACCTGGAAGAAATAATAAAAACTTCATGTACACAAAAAAATACCGATGAACCAGGAATTGATAGAAATAACACATAGATAATTGATGGGTGACATTTTTGTAGTTAAGAGCAAACAACCCCTCCTTATTTCTTCTTATATAGGTGACAACCCTCCTTATTTCTTCTTATATAGGTGACAATTTTTCAGCTAAAAAGAGGGGAGGTTTTTATGTTTTTTTTTTCTCATTCTCATTCTCAATCTCATTCTTCTTCTTCTTCTTCTTCTTCTTCTTCTTCTTCTTCTTCTAATGTTTGATGGAGACTTAAAGGTAAAATTGAGGACTTTTAAGGAGAAATTAGAGAAAAAAAAGAGTTGGAAGCTTGAAAACCAAATTGTTAGTTTTCAAAATTTAGGGAAATATTGTTTGGTGGGAGAATTATTTAAATTGGCATGAAAAGTGATAGAAGAATGATAAAACAAGAGGGAAATTTGAAATGAATCAATGGGTAGATTGTCTATCTAGGGTTGGCCATGAAGGAATAATAAGTGAGATGAAAAAAATTGGTTAATTTGTTTTTATAACATTGCATGTTTATTTAATATGTAGGTATGAGAAATTGTGATTGGAATGATATATATATATATATATATATATATTATCAAATGTAAGAAATTTATAGGTCAATGAAACAAAGCTGGAGAACCAGTGAGTCATAGAATATTTACAAATATTAACAGAGAAAAGGAACTGGCACTCTTAAACACGGGGGAAAAACTCCCACATAGGCTACAAGCAGCCTAAATCAAGGAAAAACCGAGAGCCAAAACCTACATGACTGTAGCGAGCCAGTAGAGCAGCTAGCCTAATGCACTCTAGCAGCAACAAGGTGCACCCGAAGAAGCAAGAAGCACCCGAAAGCTACTGTAAATGATGGCAGCACAGGCATGCAAGTAATAGCCATAGCAACAATAAAACAGAGCTGAGACCAAGGCCCAACCTCCAAAGAAAACTTCCAGCAAAGCAACAACAAACCTACAACCAGACAGCCCAACTAATAATAAACCAACTAAGCCCAGCAACCAGACAACTAGGCACCAAGCCAAAACCATACAGCAAAGCTACACCAAAATCAGCAGGGCAGCCCAACTTGTAACAAAAAAGGAACAAACAGAGAATCTGCTCTAAAAGGGAAAGCAAGCAGGAAACCTGCACAAGAAAGGGAACATAACAGTACCAACTAGCCAGTATATAATAGCTAGTAGACTACTCATTACATGCCAAGAAACAAGGGAACAACCTCCATAGAAAAAAAGATCCAAAATACAACCATAAGGAAATCAAAAGGTAGATGATGGAACAATGTCATCATAACTACTCAGAGGCTTTGGAGCTACATCAGGGGCCTTGGATTTTTGTTTCTCCTGCTGACTTAAAGGTGGTGGCAGTTGCTCTACTTCTAGTTAAATATTGTCTCTTGGGAGGGACTACAACAATAACATCACCTTCTTCAGAGATGTGGACAACACGGGGAGTAGCAGGGTGCTTGGAGCCTTAGTGCTTAGATTCAACAACTTTGGTCCTTTTGCGACTAGGAGACTTAGTCCTCAGTTCACCAATTGTGACAGCTTCAGTGAACATAGGATCAACTAGGGGATCTGCAAGAGGGACTGCACGATATGGTTCCTACTTCTCAACAACAGCTTTTTTGCAGATGGACTGGAATTGGCAGAACATGCCAGAGCTAATAGGGGCCTTTTCTTACGTTTGGAACTGGTTCCCTTATTGCAAGTGGTAGTAGAGTGGCCTAGAACCTGACGCTTCTTGTAGAAACATGGAAGAGATTCAAATATAACCTGCTGGGGTAAAGATGTGCCATTGGACAAAACCACATTTACAGAAGTTGGCAGGTCTAAGAGCAGGTCAACTTCAATAAGAACTCTAGCATACGAAAGTCAGGTCATATTGGCAGTAGGACCATCATAATGGATTGGCTTCCCAATCATACTAGCAATCTTTGAAAGGCAGATTGGAGTCCAACATCTTAGAGGCAGATTGGGGAATCTCACCCAAGTCGGTACTTTTGTCATGTCAATAGATTGAAAATCAAAAAAATTTGGCATAACTTTTAAGATGAGAGGCTGGCCAAACACATAGTATGAACCTTCTCCCATAATTTCTAACATTTCCGTTTCAGAAGAGAAGGCAAATATTAACCAGCCTGAATCATGCATTATGAAGTTTGCCTTATATTTTTAGTTTTTGCTAATGTAAGTTAACAGAGATGCATAGCCTAGGAATTTCCTAGCAACATAACCAATCAAAAAAAATTGCCACATATCAACAGGATCACCTATATCAGTTTCCTTAAGATGACATGATGTAGATGATGCATATTCAGGGAAGTGGACAAGAGTTGGAGACTCTGAGTTGGAAGTACTTGTTGGAGTGTCTATGGGAGCACGCCGGCTACTTCCGAGCAGAGTCGTGTCCTTCGCCATGGATGTGAAAGAGGTAACGCCATAGGGGAAGGAGTGGCACTAGAAGGGAAGGGACCAGAGCGGCCCTTTCCATAAGCTGGCAGGGAAGGAGAGTCGGTATACAGTCTTAGGTTGAGAATGCCTGAACCTGGGTAGGAACCACTAGGGTTGAACCCGACCAAATGGTCACTCAACGAGATACTTGGTCTGGAGCTACGAGAGGAACCTTCATTGTGACCACAAGAAGTGAGAGATGATTGGGCAGGAGGATTGTTCTTCTACATGGCTCTATTCTTGCGCATGGACGAAACCCTAGCCACACGTGAGAGACTATCAAAATCGGCGAAGACAACCTTGGTTCTGGGTGGAGTGGAGGCATGAGAATGGGACAATGGGTCTTGTTGAGCTAGAGAGCGGTTGTGAGATTGTGCCCTAGGCGTGCGCGAAGCAGACACTTGGCGGGAAGCTTAAAGCTTGAAATCGTCATGGGCAGATCGAAGAATCAAAGATTTGTTCTTTGATTTTGTCATAGGGGACAGAAGAAAGAACTCCTGAAGAACAAGAGATTTGTTTAGGAGAAGAACGATGCACAATAAAAGGAGAACTCAGACGGGGCGTGGAACATGCAGGCAGCTTCTCTCACTGCAACCTGAAGCTTATTTTTTTTTACTACTGTATGACTCAGAGCTCTTTCTTGATTGGAATGATATTTTTGGTTTTGTGTGTGTGTGTGTGTGTGTGTGTGTGTGTGTGTATTATATGTTGTATGTATGTGAAGGGAATGTGTGATTTGGAAGTTTAGTTTAAATTGTATGATTTGAAGTGTTAAATTAAAATGAAGGTCTATGGAATGGAAATTGGTGTAGAGTTATGAATTTTAAACATGATTTACATATTGTATGTGTGTATGGGGAAAATTATAAATATAAAATTTTATGTGATTTAATGATTTTGAATACTTATGGTTGTATGTGGAAGCATTAGAAATTGGAAATGAAGTAACTTCTTGATTAAATGGATGATGGCATGTTAGTAAGATGTTTGGAAAGTATAATCATGAAAGTTAAAAAAAAAATTCAAATTTATGAGAGATTGTTGAATTGAATTGAATATGGTGTTTTGGTATAGAAAGTAGCATACTTGATAAATAAATTATGAAAAATATGAATAATTATGAGTTCATTTGAAATTGATTGAAAATTGAGTTTAGAGTAATTTGGAAGTTCGACTAAAATGGATTGCTTGTGATGCTCTCATTGTGTTTAGAAATGCTTGAGATTTGTTTTGAACATTTTAATGCAGAATGATAGGAGTTTAATTTTTTTGTGTTATGTATTGAAATGTTGAAAATTGTAGATTATGGCTAAATTGGATAGAATTGTGTCAGTTTTGATTTTTTTTAATGATGTAAGGATGCTTAAATTTAAATATCATTACTACAAATTGGTTTTTGATATGTGAACCATTAGTTGAAGATTTTGGAAAGATTACAATATAAATTAATTGTATTGTTTTGGTATTATAATGATGTGAAAAATATTTAGGGTTGTTTGCAAGCAATTATAAGGTAGGTTAATTCAAGTTTAGTTAATATTTTCTCATGTTTAGAATGATGAAAAATATGAAAAGTTGATAAATGGTGTGATTTTTAGGGTTTTAATGATGTTGTAATGTCTAAATTTAGTTAGTAAGATTATGGAATTGAGTTTGATAATGATTATGATTCATGTGAAATAAAATGCTTAGAATTTGGGTTATGTTTGTGGTGTGATTGCATTCTTCCTAATTGTTAGGGTTATATGGAATTAGAATTTTCATTGGGGAGTTGGTAAATTAATGTAATATCAAAAGATTTTTTTATAGTTGAATTATATGTCTAAGACTTGTTGGAAGCTAATTTAAAAAAAATTGAAAATCCAATTTTGAAAATTTTATTCCTTTTAGGCTGGCCACATGTATGGTTCTAGGTTATTGAAGAATTGATAAAATTATGTTATAACTAATACTTAATGATGATAAAATTATACGAGATTGGTTGTTGATGTTTAAGATGGTTTATTTTTTTTTTTTGATCAAATGTAAGAAGTATATAGATCAAAAAGAGCAAGACAAGCTTGAAATACAAGCTGGAAACCAGCAGAACAGTACAAACTCTAGCCAAGGGAACAGACTCCCTTGACCACAGTAGAACACAAGAGGCGAGTGCTGGGGAACATGCTCCCCAGCACAAGCCAGCCAGAAAATTAGGATCCCCTGTACAGTGATCCAGATACAATACAAAAAAAATCTCTGGATGCAGAGGGAACAGGCTCCCTTGAACATGCATCAAAGCCAGAAAGCAGAACAAACTAGCATACAAAGAAAACATCAGTCAGGAGACCCAAAAAACAGCAGCAAAGCTCCTTCCAACCCAGCATGCAGCACATTACAGCAACAGCTGAGATGAGGTGTAGCAGCAAACGGCACTGTCAGTATGCCTCCCATATAGGACAGCAACCAATGAGACCAACCCTCCACCAACCAAAGCTAGCGAAAGGGCAAGCAGCAAGAACAAGCCAGAGAAGACATAGCAGCTCTAGCAAACAATTAAACAACCGGCATATAACAGCAACAAGACTAGCAAAAGCCAGCATAATTTCCAGCAGCCAGTTATAAAAAGACTGCGCACGGAGGGCCAAACCTGCACCCAAAACCCATCCACAAAGCACAGGACCCAGCAGCCAAAAGCCAGAGGCAACAAGCCAGCAATAAGATGTAAAGCTAGCAAACAGAACCATCATAGGGAAACAGTCTTCAACCAACTGAAGGAAGCTGAAAAAGAACCAAACCGAGAGGCTATAGATAGGGTTCAAATAACCCAAAACAGCAAAGTAATACAACACAGCATAAACTGCAACATATAAGACAGGCCGATGAAGGCAACAACAGGATACCATACAAGCAAAATCCAAAATAGACATCAGGAGATATTTCATGGCCAATATTCCACAAGAGTATAATATCTCAAAGGGAGGGCGTAGAAGTGGTGCTGCCCTGAATCCTGGAGTCAGTCAAGGAGTGTTTGGAAGGTTGGCCACACAGTCCTACTGACGTCCCTGGTCGACCAAAGGAAGTGTTGGCAGCAGTTTTGCTCCTTGTCAAGTATTGCCTCCTTGGAGGCGCTGCTGCAGCAGCTTCAATGCAACCTTCAGATACCTGAACCACTTGAGGAGAGCCAGAAGGAGCATCAGGGGATCCTGGTTGTAAACCCTATACTTAGGGTAGCTAAGCATACTTGAGTTATGGAAAGTTGAGTAATTGATATAAATTTGTTATGTTAATGCGATAAAATGGTTAGCAAGTTATCTTGACTTAATGTGGGAAGTGGAAATTGAAATTGAAATTGTAGTAGTGTGGAAATTTTCATGTGAAAACTTAAATTGATAAGGTCAACATTTATTATTGGGTTGTGATGTATTAAACATGAGATTTAAAATTTAAAAAGTAACGGTCCCAATTGAGGATTTAAATTGTTGGCATAAATAGTAACTTATGGATTTTGATATTAATTGTTGGTTGAAATGTGGGAATATTAATTTAGAATTTTAAGATGTATAGAAATATTAAACTATCTATTAGATGTGAAATTAGTAATATGAAATTCCAAATTTTGCTATTAAGCAAATAATGAGATGTAAACGAACATTAATTATTATTGTTTAGGAGCTGTAGGAGAAGCATTCAGAGCGGGAGTCAACTTCTCTAGAGCATGTAAAATAGGAGCTAAGGTAAGGGTTGTTCCCTTGCCTTTTTAATTTTTTAAATTCCTCTCGTAATGTTAGATTTTAATGAAATTATTTTGTATTGTATATAATTGTTAAGCATGAGAATTTATGCTCATGAGGGAAAAAAGTATTATGTAAATTGTGAATGACCGTAATGGTGAAACCAGTAGATAATTGTGTTATACCATAATAGCGGTAACTAGTATATAATTGTGAATTACCGCAATGACAGAACTAATAGATAATGACGATGACCAATATATAATTTCAAAAGAGTGTAATGATGATAATCAATAAATAAATTATGATCGATCAAAATGGTAATAAAATAAAACAAAATAAAACAAATTAGCTTTAATGATAGAGACTGATAAATTATATGTGAATTAGTCGGCTATTTTGACAAAGACTAGTGTGATTGATGGGTATCATAATTGACTTTTAGACAAAGACTGTAGATATAAATATGTGAATTTATAGGCCATTTGGACAGAGACTAATGTTATTGATGGGTATCATAATTAGCTTTTTGGATGGAGACTATGAATATAGATATGTGAATTAGCTGTCCATTTTGAAGGAGGCTAATATGATTCATGGATATCATACTCATCCTTTTAGATGTGGACTATAGATACGAATATGTGAATAGTCAGTCATTTAGATGGAGGCTAAAATAATTTTAGGTAAATGCTGCCTACAACACAAGAATTAATATATATAAATTATGCTTATGGGATATAAAAACAGTATTATGTAAATTATGCCTGCGGGGTAGAAAAATTAAATATGTGGGGATTTAATACGTGAGAATTAAATGGACTGTAATAATGAGATTTATTACGTGAGAATTAAATAGAATATAATAGTGAAATTTAATATGTGAGAGTTAAATGGACAACAACAACAAAAATTTAAAATGTAATGACTAATTTGTAAAATTTAATTTGACCTTGATGGTGGAACATATATATGGGATTTATAATAAATATTGGGATTGAAAACTAATAAGTCTGAGTTAAGGGATGAATAAGGAGAGTTAGTAAAGAATTCAAATATCAAATCAAATCAATAGTTAATAGTATTGCATAGGATCAAAGAATCAGAAATTTCATTAAATCATGAGTTCCAATATAGTGTGGAATTAAGGGATTTCCAATTGAATTAAATCATGAACTATAATTATCATAAAAGATTAATGAATATGGTTAGGTGATTAGTACTTAAAAGTGCATTTTTATCAAGATTTTATATCATCATTTTGCACTTGAAGTATCAATAACTCCTTAACTAGAGCATGTTTTATAATAACAGATCTGATAATATAAAATAGCTTTAATTTATGATAAATGTTCATTTTAAATGCAGGCATATCTCACAATTCAAAGGATTGATTGATGTGATTAACTATTGAAAGTGAAAGGACAAAGAAACGGCTAAGATTAGAAAGGAGATACCGATTCAATTCAAAT
>Ga0325414_1001789_pt1 | contig 21304 bp, 12 predicted proteins | sample PopdelMetagenome_8_FD_206183 | JGI IMG/M metagenome (GOLD analysis project Ga0325414, IMG submission 206183) | Populus deltoides microbial communities from Bellville, Georgia, United States - Leaf-PdKOR-R3 | ecosystem: Host-associated > Plants > Phyllosphere > Phylloplane/Leaf | place: USA... | reverse complement strand
GCAAGAAAGTAAATCAGGTAAAGCTCAATGCTATACACAATCAGCTAATTAACTATTTTAGCAAGACTCTTACCAACTCGAATCACAGACACGTAAAGTACTAAAATTAACAACCACTAACAACGCATGCATGCAAAACTTTTTCAGGAAGTGTAGAAGCAAAGTATCACCACTAGCAAAGTAAATATGTAAAATTCCTGAATATAGTATACCTCAAGTAGTTTCTTTAAGTAAAGATTAGTATGATTAAACATACCATTTGCAAGATCCAAAAGGAAATCGGCAGGATTCATGGGAACTGCTGGAGCATATCCAATGCTGGAAAAGTAATCCATGACTTGTGATCTCTCCCCAAAGTACAATGGGTTGCCTTCTGATAACAACAAAACCTTGTCAAACATGTAAAACAACCTACTTGAAGGTTGATGGATGGTCATTACAATTGTTCTTCCTCCTTTTGCAAGTTCCCACAACGTTGACACAATTCTCTGAGCTGTTGTAGAATCAAGACCTGATGTTGGCTCATCCAACAAAAGAAGGCTAGGGTTTATGAGCATTTCTTGGCCTATGCTAACCCTCTTTCTTTCACCCCCAGAAAGCCCTCTCAAAAATGGTCCCCCAATGATGCTATTCTTGCACTTGGTCAAACCTAGTTGAGTGATTACAGATTCTGCATGCATGATCTTCTCTTCTTTAGTAAAAGTATTTTCTAACCTAAGAAGGGCAGTGAAAACCAATGTTTCTGCCACTGTTAAATGAGGGTAAAGAACATCATCTTGAGTAACAAATCCCATGTTCCTTTTCATTGAGTTGGAGAAGCTCTTTCCATTATAGGTTATGTTTCCATCAAGTAGTCCTCCAAGTTTGCCTCCTAATGCAGTTAATAGAGTTGTTTTGGAACTGCCTGATGGACCTAACATGGCTAACATTTCACCAGGTAGAACCTTGCCTGTGACTCCCTTCAAGATAATTTTTTCTTCTGTCTTGGTAGTCTTTCCACAAAAACCTGATTTCGTGAATTTGATCTTGTAGACTACATCCTCAAACTGTACATTTAATCAAAACCAAGATTACCTTAAAAATGCAAGAAACAGATAAAAAAATGAACCAGAAAACATGCAATGAAACCATCATGTAATGAAGCCATTTATATCAAAATAAAAATGGCACTAAACTAATGGAAAGAAAAAAAAAGGTTAAATTCTTATATATCAGTCCTACCTTCAAAGCAATAGCACTATTGGCTTTCTTGAAAATGGCTGCAACTTCTGGTTGTTTCTCATTTTGTGCCTCTATGTCAGCCATCTCTTCTTCCATGTTGGTACCTCAATCTATGATTTCTCTTTCAATCTAAAAACAAATGACAGAGATTAACGTCCAGCTCCTTTGTTTCAGTCAACTGTTGTTATTCTTATATGTCAAGTAGAAGCACGTATTGTATGTGACACAAAAGTAGGGAACAAAAAAGGAGAAGAGAGAAGAGGAGGCTAGAATAGGGTTCATGCGAGAGAAGTGAAGAAGAAGAGTAGGGTTAACTGAAACAAAGGGAGAGATGCTTGGCTTTTCAAGATGAGGAATGTTAACTTGTTGAACTGCTTAATTTGGCTTTTGCTGGGTTTGTTTTACCAAAAGTTTTACAAGTTTAATTATACCCGTATTTAGAGCATTTCTATCTCCTTTTCTGTTATATTATATCACGATACCATTACTATCTATAGTATTTGTCTCAGCTACCTAGCTAGACTTTTTTTTTTTTCTTTCAAGTCCCAATCTAGTAAGTTGGGAAGTTATGGGAAAAGAATTCTGTCATATGGTGCTTCTTTTGTATATCTAATTTTTTTTATTTCTTTATATTCTATATATATATATATATATATATATATATATATATATATATATATATATATATATATATATATATGTGATTTTGCCTATTACATTGAAATTTGTCAATTTTGATCTTATTGGTAGGGTTTGTGATCATGATCAGATAAAAAAACCAAACAAAATTAGGGAGTTTATTCATATCATTAATAGTAGTGTTTCTTGACACTACTAAAAACAGGGTTAATAGCATCTGAATTTAGCAACGGATAATTCCGTTGCTAAATTCAGTAACGGATTTGCAACGGATTACACATATTATTTTTTTTAATATTAGCAATAAGCTTTAGCAATTGAAAATCCGTTGCTAAAGGCAATGTAAAGTTTGCAACGGATTATCCGTTGCTAATTGAAAAAAATAATTATTTAAATCTTAATATAAAACCAAAATTATATAAACCGTTAATTACTTTTGATATGATAGAATCTCAACCGTTTAAATCGTAAAGTATTCTCCCCCCACACCCTTAGAAACGTAAACAGATTAACAACAAAACCAACAACTGAAAGTTAATTAACTCCCAGTCTCCTTCGTCCCTAAAAACATCCACAACTGTAGAAAAATCACCCTCTTTTCATCGATTTGATTTTTCTTTGTCCCAAACTTTTCATCTTCTTCTCATTCATCTTCAACATCCCTAATTTTTGTTCTTCATCTTCTTCTCCTTCATCTTAACAGTTTCAATCTTTCTCTGTAAACCACCAAAAACACAGATCCATGGCAACATCACACCAGACCCATCATTATCACCATCGAACATCCTGATTTACTCCTTCTCTTTGTAAACGGGATGGGTTTTGCACTCTTTTCTTCAATAATTCAGGTAATTAATTTAGGATTTATGTTTTTCTCTGTTGCAATTTAACATACACTAAAAATTTTTAACCTAACTTTCTCAATCTCAGGTGTTATTCTGTTGTGTAGAGTTTTATCGATACTTTGAATAATGATTTTAGGCTATTAATTCGATAATATAAGGTTTATGAAATGTTTTTATCATGATCTATAACCTAATTATGCATGTTAAATTGAAATTTATCAAGAGCCTCAATTTAATTTTTAGGATTACGGTTCATAAATTAAATGATTTTAGGCAACTGGACCAATGCTGGTAATTCATGTGTCTGGAAGAGAGTGATTGATGAAAATTATGCATATTTAATTGAAAATTTATCAAAACCCCTAACTTAATTTTTAGGGTTACGGTTCATAAATTGAATGATTTTAAGCAACTGAATCAATGCTGGTAATTCAAGTGTCTGGAAGAGAGCGATTGATGGAACTTTCTTGTTACTCTTATAGTAGATTTATTTTGTACTATATTCCTAAATTTCAAAACTGAATAGCTTTTGAAAGTAGGATAGACTCTGATTACTTTTTGAGAACTGCATTAAGAAGTTTGTTTCTTGTAAATTGATTTACATTGATGAATAAACTTGTTCTCCAGGAAAGTTTTTTAGTAATTTAGAATAAGGCTTACACAACCTGTCTTTTCTGTCCTCGTGTTTCTCACGGATGAAATGTTTCAAATATGTTATAAATTTTCAGTATATTCTTCCATTAATCAAGTATAGAATTCTTTATGGTGATGAATGGTCGATTTAAGAGCTACCAGTGCTGATATTATTTCTGTTTTTCATAGTTTAACTTGGATTTGTTTTAAAGATTAGTAATGGTTATATAAATTGGATAGGTTTAACATACTGTTTATGTTTTTAATTTTTCCAGCAATATGAATGGTTTATTGGATCACAATATAATCCAATAGAGTTGGCTAAGTCTGATAGGGTTGCAATAAGAAAACCTCCACCTTGGGCCATTGATTCTTGGGGCTTATGTAATTCTATTTTGCTTCATTTTTAGATGGTTGCTAATTTATATAATGCTTAATTTGTCTGTTTATCATGCCTATCCTAATCTTTTCAATTAATTGGAACTCTGCCTTTTATTGGGACAAGATAATGCATATTTAAATTTATTTTCCTTGTAGATCCTAGTTTTGGAGGTTCATATGAACATGATGCTGGTTATATTCAATTAAATTTTCTAGGCATAGGACTGTTTTTTTCTTTCCTTATTCAATGACAGTTTGTATAAAAAAATTAATTGAATGATTTTCTTTCATTGCAATCCCTTATCTTTGAATTCTAACATTCCTTAATAAATGTATTTTAAGTGACTATTAATTTGGGCCTACAAGGTTGCAATAAAAAAAAAAGACAAAAAAAATCATGGTAATCTATAGTAATTTGTTTCCTGCTAAACTACTATGATCATTTATGATGTTCCAAAAATCACTGGAGAAAACTTTGAATGCCTTAAAAAGCAATATCAAGCAATATGGCATCAGGGTGGTAGATATTACTAGGACCTAGTTCTGCATTCTGTTTATTTACAACATAGGTTTATTATCAAAGATGGTCTCAACCAAGATCTTTTTTTTTTATCATTACAATTCGATCAAAGTGTACGTTTAGCTCTAAGTTTAGAAAAACCATTTTTTTTACTGTTTTTTTCATCACGATCCCCTATTTTTGAATCATTTCATTCCTTAATAAATATGTTTTAAATGACTATTAATTAAGGTCTACAAGGTTGCAATAAAAAAAAACAAAAAAAAAGATAAATTATTATGGCAATCTATAGTGGTTTGTTTCTTAGTAAATTGTAGTGTAGATAACAATATTTTCTCCACACCTTTTAAACTAGTTATAATTTTTTTTAATTCAATAAGTTTTTTTTATTTAATAACATAAGCGTATAAAGCTAAATTTACCTTGCAAAAATATTCAATTTTGATTAATAAAAATATATTTAATAAAAAAAATTAAAAGATTCTATAATAAATGGTTAAGTGATGTAGAAGGTGGTAGAAATCAAATTAATCGTTCAAACTTTCTTTATTTTTATGGGGGCAATGATGAAAATTTTAAATGTTAAGTTTCATTATATTTGAAATTTAATAATAAACTCATGTACGTAAATAATTTCAAACAATAAATTATTTACTGTGCTTATTTTAATACAAAAAAAAAGGAAATCAAACTCTTAAAACATGTCAAGTAATTAGGTCAACTCCAAAAATAAAGATATAAGCATTTCAAAATTAACATAAGAAAACTAATTATTAATTAAATCTTTATTGTTAGTTTTTTCTTGCTTCTAAATGACAATTCATTTGCACCAGTAAACTTCTTGATGCTATATTCATTTTCCTGATGTTTATTATTAAAAATATTTCATTTTATCTATAATTTTCTTAGTTTTTGGATTTTATAATTTTCAATAATATATAAAGATGAACCAGCGACCAAAATAACTGCATCTCGACATGCAAGCCCATCATGCTACTTGGCCAGGCAAACCTGGGTCTAAAACATATGTGCAGAAAAAAAACTTCTATATACAAAGTTGAACTATAGGGAGGATGAAATATCTAAAACTCCGTTTACCTTGAATTTTATGTATATAAAAATGTCTGATAATTTGAAATCCGTGGATTGAAAAGTTATGCATGTGGGAAGATTCTGACACAAATTATTAAGGTAGTGATGAAACTAAAAGGAGTCTTCAAGAGGCGTAACGTAATGGCAAAGAGTTTGAGATCTGCACAGTAGGTCTCGAGTTCGAGTTAAGGCGTGCAGAGCTTGGGACAACAAAAAAAAAAAAGATGAAACTAAAAGGAGGATAACATTTTTGCCCACAACACTTGATATCAAGGTGGAAAAGAAAAGTTGATTTAAAATTTAATTAAACAAATTTCAGTATGCTATATTTCAAAAGCTCTGTATGTTAACCTAGAAGAACATGAAAAGTTGCCCACTAAATTATGAGTAATTACTCTTTACTTCTTTTAGCATTTTTTTTTTCTTTATTATAATTAACAAGAATAACAATCCTGTGTGACACAAAGAAGAGGATATATATATATATATATATATATATATATATATTCTATCACCAAATTTAACGCATAAGGACCACAACTACATGTAAAAGCACAAGCTCCATAAAAAAAAAAAAAAAAAACAAGGGCGTTGTTCATAATTAAATCATAACATTAATTAAGAACGGCGTCGCCCTAATTAACTTTAAAGGTAACCTCACTTACAAGTCTGTAATAATTAATGCTGAAAACTTCATGAGAGCACCATCACGTAGCTAGCAATATTTCAAAGAGCTTTCCACTAGAGAAGAACTGTTTTTTATTTGACTAGAGGGCTGCCATTAATGTATCTTAAGACTTTCTTCTCAAGAATTTAAATCCTATATATATATGGGTGGCCGGCAGATCTAGATTAGAGTACTTCACTACTTCCTCCTTTCCATCTACTGTTAATTTCAAACCCTTATCCCATGAATGTGCTCATCGAGACAGCCAACAGGTGATCTGTCCACCTCCACCTCCAACTAATCTTCCATTTGTGCCAGTAATCCAAGATTAAAAAAAAAAAAGCATTTTCGGGATGTAAACAGGGCAACAGTACTGATGCTTCAATGATTTGATGTTTGATGGTTTGAGAATATTTAGTAGATAAAAATCTATAAATACTAATTATAATTAGTTTTAATGATACATGCTCACCAGCTGTCTCTCACCCTTACAATTAGCGTTTCAACGGACTTCCGACAAGATGATAATATTAATGGTTATTTTTTTTTTCCTTTTTTTCTTTTCTTATGTCAATTAAAAGAAGGAATCATAAAACATTGGGACCGAACTCTGTGTATTTAAACCAGTTTGGCCACGCGGCTCAAAATGTGTCATAAAAATTTAAAATTATTTTTTTATATTTAAAATTATTTTAATATATTAATATTAAAAATAAATTTTTAAAAATAAAAAATTATTTTAATATATTTATGACAAAAAAATACTTTAAAAAAACAATATAGATCATAGTTATATTCAATAAAGTTTCAACAATTACAGTAATGAACTTACCTACATATTGTACCAAAAAAAAAGTGATTATATAATAATAATAATAATAATAATAATAATATTATTATTATTATTATTATTTAGATAGAAACGAGAAAATTATATTAGACCTATCATATATAAACTTTAATTTTAACTCAACTTTGTAGTTTAAAACTTTTTAATGTTGTCCTTTTAATTTTTTGAAAGTTCCAATATTACTCATAATTATTTCAAAATGCATTTGTAATCTTGTTCAGGATTGAAATTTTTCAGGTTAGATATTAGAATAAAAAAAATTGTTATGAGAAGACAAGTGCCAAAAAAATATTAAAAATTAATAGTTCAACTTGAAATTGAGTTTTTTTCAAACCTAATAGACCCATCATTATTTCACTAAGAACATAAGGATAAAATAATAATTTACTCTAATAATTAAAAAGAAAATGGATAAATAACAATATTGTTTAAATTTGGATTTAATTAATAACCTATTAGAATTCTTATATTTCAAATAAATTATTAAATAATGTAATTGAATTCAATTTTAATGCTTAATATATATGTGAAAATAAATTCAATTAGAAAGCTTTACAAGATTTATGTGCTGAAGCTCGTTAATTAGTATCACCTCATTTCTGAACTCATTTAATCCTTGTCTAGAACTTCTTGTCTATATATATGTGTGAGCTGGACAAATAATTAAAGTTTGTTTATGTGGTACATATTTTATTTTAAATGATTGTTTAAGTACTAGTAGTTAAAGAAGTATGCTTATTTCCAAAAATGCTTATTGGTGTTATCATGTTAATTAGATTAACATGGATGATCGATCGTGGATGTACAAAGAAAAACAATTAATAAAATTAAACTTAATTTTCAATCAAATACAATATTAATTGATAAAATTAGGGAGGGAGTCAATTAAAAAAGAAAAATAATTGAGTCAATTGGATTAACCCCCAAACCCGAGACCTGAGCCATGAGACAAGAAAATAAAATTCAATGTTGAAAAATTTATTACTCGGGTCATGAGATTAAAATAATATCTTAGAAAGAAAATTGAAAACACAATCAAATTTAACCGGGTTTAAAATGCCAAAAATCGAGTATCCGATCATGAGACCAAGATATACCATAAAAAAACAAATCAAAATATATTATGAAACTCAAATTTCAACTAAACTAACGTTAAATGATGAAAATGAAAAAAAATCAATTAGAAAAAAAACAAAAAAAAAATCCGAGTAAACTCGGATTAATCCGCTAAGCACTGTTATCATGTCATGAGGCTAGAATAACCTAATAAAAAGTAAATAAACAAATTATGAAGCTTAATTTCTAATCAACTCAATATTAAAGGATGAAATTAAAAAGCATTTAATTAAAAAAACTTGAGTCAACCGTGTTAACTTGCTAAACCCGAGATCTGTATTATGAGAGTGAGATAATCTAATAAAAATAAATAAATCTAATATTAAATGATTCAATTTTCTTTTAAAAAAAACATTGTAAGTAGTGCTTTGTAAATAGAGGTATAGTAAAAACTCTTTCCTTTTTAGTTTTTTTTTTTGTTAATTATATGAAACAAAACTGATATTGTTTTAGGTTATATTATTTTAGCTTATCTTACTATCAATGTAAAAAGCATTATTCTTCCTCCGCAGTGCAAATTTTATTGTTCTTAAGGCATGGTAAAGTAAACTTTGGTCTATGTACTTTTTTATTTTTACCTTGTGATCCCTATAGTTTTTTGTGTTGACATTTAAGTCTTAAGACTTTGGGAGAGAAAGTTAAAAAGAAAAAAGAAAAAAGAAAAAAGAAAAAAAGGGAGAGAAAGCAGCTTAAAGAAAGACAATAGAGACAGGTTTTGATGGATCATATTCTGACTATAAAAGAAGTTGATCTTGTTGTTAATGAGTTCATTTTAAAAAAAAAGTTTGATGGAGGTTATATAAACCTTTAATTATACCAGAAAAAGTATATCAGAATCTTCAAAGTTTGTTTTGATTCAATATTAATTTTTAATTTTTGAATTGATTGAAGGATGATTTTAAGGTTGAAAACATAGTTATTAAGGTTTATATAATGTGTTTTTTGGGTGTGTTTAGCTCAAAATACTCAAACCTTTATTCTCTAAAAAATGTGTTATAGTGCATGACATATTGTCTATTAATAAAACGACGTGTCATCCATTCATTGAAAAAAAAATAAAGTGAATAATATGTTATCCATGTAAGTTTTGTTTTCTTTTAAAAAAAAACACATGCATACTTGGGTTTTTTCTGAAAGGTCAGACATGTTTGGGCTTTTCTTCCGTATCCAAGAGTGCTTAAGTTTTATTTTAAAAGGCTAGGCACGCCAAATTGCCTTATTCTTTCGGCCATTTACCCTTTATTTATTTTATAATTTATAATGAAATTCTCTCTCAATAAAATTATTAAAATGATATTTTAAAAATATCAGGTCATAATATTCAAATAAGATTGGATGCTTTTTATGATAATATTAATAATTATTTAAAAAATAATTATATAAGAACTTTATATGCATAATGTTTATTTAAACAATTACTCATGAATAATCAATAAACACAAAAATAAAGTATCTATTTTGTTATTTTCTATTATAAATTTTTTAATATAGTTTTCTCATATTAGTTATTCTTTTATTTTTTTTCATATATTCACGTTAAAATTGTAAAAGCATGTTTTTTTTATTGAGATTTTTTTTAGTTCATGATTTTATTTTTATTTTAAAAAATCATGCTTCTGATAAAAAAAAATACATGTTTTTGGCACAAAAAAAAATACATGAATAAGGATTGACATTTTGATTAAATGAATACTATTTTCTCCTTAATTTAAATCATTTAAATTCTTTAAAATATTTATTTTAATCACCTTAAGTTTTTATTAAAAAAAACCTAAGTTGCGAGTAAAAGAATTACATATTTTTTCAAACGAAATGCATGAATAAGAAATAAAAGTTTTTTTTATGATAGGAATATATTTTTTCTCCAAACTTTAAATATTTTTCTTTCCAATGAATATTTATTTTAATTAAAAAAATCCCCACAATAGCACACGGGTAAGATGACTAGGTAACCCTCACATGACATTGATCACCCCAACAATGCTGTTTTTTTTTTTCTAGTCACCAAAATATTTTTTTAATTTTATCCTTTTATAATGTGTTATTTTATATTCAAGCTTAAGAAGTTATTTTGGCTAGCTTGCTACGAGGATATGAAGGTGTTAAGAAATTTTCTAACATTTAATTAATGTTCAATTTTACAAAATAAAAATTGATTTTATTGCTTAAAAATATTGAAAATGTAGAGACTCAATTTAACATTATGTCTAAAACCAAGGGTTATTTTCCAGCATTGTTGGGATCACATTTTAAAAACAAAACAAAATTTCCTATAGAATTGTTTCATTATATTTCCCATTTGGGTCACTAAAGTTTCTATTTTGTTATTTTTTATCATAAATTTTTATAAAGTATCTATTTTATTGATCTTATTCTTTTTAATTATTCTTTTTTTTCTTATATTCACGTTAAAATTGTAAAAGCATAATTTTTTTATTGAAAATTTCTTTTTATTTCATGATATTTTTATTTAAAAAACCATGCGTATGATAAAACAAAATACATGCTTTTGGCAAAACAAAAAAGAAATACATGAATAAGGATTGATGTTTTGATTAAATGAATACTTTTTTCTCCTTAATTTAAATAATATAAATTATTTCAAATATTGATTTTTATTGCATTAAGTTTTTATTCAAAAAAACTAAGTTGCTGGTAAAACAAATTTTTTGTCAAAAGAAAACAAAATATGCATGAATAAGAAATAAAAAAAAAATTATGATAGGAAAATATTTTTTCTCTAAAATTTATATTTTTTTCTTTCCTATTAATATTTATTTTAATTATAAAAAATAAATCCCCATAGCAGCGCATGGGTAAGCTGGCTAGTTACAAAAAACAAATAGCCCTAGGAAAATTACTCTGGACTCCCTCGTAGTGCATTGTTCACCCCAACAATGATGTGTTTTTCTGGTCCTTCTAGCATTTTGTTTTTATTTCTATTAATATGATGTTTTTTTAATTTTATCCTCTCACAATATGTTATTTCAAATTTAGTCTTGAGAAGTTATTTTGATTAGCTTGCTATAAGGTGCTCAAGGTGTTAAAAGTTTCCTGACATTTGATTAATGCTCCATTTTGCAAAATAAAATTTGATTTTATTATTTAAAAACATTGAGAATATAGGGACTCAATTTGACATTATATCTAAAACCATGGGGTTTTTTTCAAGCATTGTTAAGATATCTTTTTTATTTTTTCCTTCAAAATTGTTTCATTTCCCATTTTGGTCACTTTAATTTTTAAAATTTTTATTTTGGCCCAAAACTTCTTTTTTTTAGTCCATGGTTTGAAAGAGAAGAGAAAGTGTTACTAAAAAACAATGAAAAAGAAAGAAAGATGATGATTGCTAAATTCCATTGATTAAATAAGTCATTCTTCATGTCAATGGGGGATGGGTATTTCTAGATCCAAAGAGGGTTTGAAGCAAGATTTCATCCTTTTAAGATTTATTAACAATGGAGAAGACATTTTTACATTAAAAATAAAGGATCCCCCCCTCCCGGTATGGAAATAAAATGTCAAATATTACTTTTACATAAATATCTATTGATTTCAAAACAACTATAAGACATAAAAAGATACATGCTTCATTAAAATATATGATGTTGTCCTAAAACATATGAAATATATATATATATATATATAAGAAATATAAGGTTCTGATATTTTTCAATGAAAATATAAAATGACTTTATTTACGAAGTTTAAACTAACAAGAGTTGACAATGCAACATTAATTCTTTTTTCATGTTAGCTCCCCCTCAATAATATTTATGGTTTGAGAACATTCATCAGGTGCTTATTCCATCTTTTTTGCCAATAAGTTGCTATGCTAATAACAGGTTAGTACTAATGATATGGTATACATCATTATTATTCACAAATGCAACATCACCTTGGCTTACCAAATTCTTGTAGTCTTTAATGGAATGAACCATCATCTCATTAAGATACTCACACTTGATATTTGGATTATATCATCTTGAGTATGGTGGTTGTATGCGATTTGGTAAGGTAAGAGTATTGTGTCTGAAACTCATGAGGTGTTGGTAAACAATGTTGAGCGATAAAGATATGTCAATCTTGGATAATGACACTTGAAAAACTAGAGATTCCCTGAAACCTGTCAATACTTAAAATGAATGAATATGATATTAAGTGGACAAATTAGAGTGATGATGATCAAGATTCCTAGTTTACTAGCCATCTTTTGGTATGTCATTTAGCATGATGCCAAACTTTATTGTTGAATTTCTGATCTTTCCTGATTTTAGGCTTTGTTCAATCCTTTTTGTTATAGTCACCACATTCATAAAATAGTTTGAAGAATTACCAATTAAGTATTCAATATAGATAAGCTTTTTGTCCAAAAAAATGAGGGTGCATTTATGTCATCATTCCATGCCACATCTAGGCATATTACTTGATTAACTCATTGCTTCTTTTCTCTATACTTTGAAAGTTAGTCATACTGAGAGACATTTTCATGTGGAACTTATATAACGCATGAATGCTTTATCCAAATCTCTCTCATCCAAGCTTATATATTAGGTCAAGGCAAAACCATTTATGCTTTCATAAAAGAAATGAATGAGTTTTGATTGCTTTTGTCATTTTGTTTCAATAAATTTTTTTTTTCACGAGTCTTGCTTAGGTTGAAGACCATAGGAGTGCCACTATTTCCCTACTTAGACTAAAGCAAATGTGCGTGCTTATAGATAATGTTGTGTTATGTGAGAGCATACATTCATATTCAATAAAAAATGCCAAATCAAATATGAATAATATGTTGAACATAAAATAAACATGAAAATCAAAGTAAGATATAAATTAACAAATAGGCATAAAAATATAGATTAGTAATAAAAGACAAATAAGAAAAGCCTAGCCCTAACAACTAGTTGTTATTCTATCACACCTGATATCGCAGCAATGATCTTTTTTTTCCAAGTGTTTATTGAGAGAGAAAAAGGCCTGAGACATTTGTGAGATATAAATGAGTCATCATCTAATATTATGATAATTAACTAGTCTTTCAAAGTTCTAGGTATGAGATTAGTTATGCTAAATAAAAAATATTATCACCTAAAAACATTTTACTTGAGGTAAACTACATTTCTACTTATCTTTTATTCCTAATATGCTTAAGCACTTATATGATAAAGGTTTATCCAAACTAATATACAAATATCTATGGTTAAAAATGATTATAATGTATGGGATTAGACCTAAAGGGCTAAAAGTGTCTGGTTGGGTTAAAGTCTATCCTTTTTAAGGTTAAGGTTATTCTTGATTGTTACTATAATAACGACCCATGATGATTTATTTATAGTAGAAACAATCAGCGAATTAATGTGACCACTATGCTATCAACAAAGAGATCATTTATTCTTGATTGAGGCTTATGATAAGTGATGATCTTTCAAGTAACGTTAACGAATAACAAGAGAATCCTATATAGGGTCAAGTTGACATAGCCCTAAACTTAAAAGGGATGATGTTAAACACTTGTTTATATAACTAAGGATTTTAAAATAATATTTTGCTAAATGATTTTATGTACCTTAGTCCTAATTGTCCAAATAATGACCACTAACAATTTGTCTACTTAGCGGTATGGTCCCTAAAAAGAATGTCACTTATTTAACCAAATTGCCTACACTTTTAAAAAAACAACCTATAAAGTTTCATATATCCTAAAACATATTGTTTTATTGATAATAACATTTATTGCTTCATGTTCATAGAATAGTTTACTCCAATAAATCCTTACACATAATGACCTATGAAGATTCATTTATGCACATACATCGTTGGTGGACAATCTTTTAGGACTGAAATATTTGTTATTATAGTTATAATTATTTGAAAGAATGGAAACTTTCATCACATATGAATAGACAACCTTATTACCCCTAATTAATACTTATAAGCAACGACCTATGATGATTCATTTACTTTTAGGCGATATATCTAACCAAAAAATTATGCATTTCATTTTCTAAAGACTTAGAATATTTGCCTTTTCCAAGTAATGTATTTTATTCTAGGCCAAACCTCACTTATGGTGTACCCTATAACCGAAGTTGCAATATACACCATAGGATGCACATGCATGCATTGCAACAAGTCTCTTTTTTATTTTGTTTTGAGAAATTGAGAAAAGCAAACCTTAAATGATTATACATATAAATATGTTATAATGACAAAGATAACTAATAGAACTTAAAAAGATACATAAACACTAACGAGATGAAAAACTATTTGAAGTGTAAGAGGCTCGACTAAAATGTTTGGAGGTTAAAACATTTTTTAAAAATATATTCATGATGCATATGTAAAAACACATCAAGCATGAAAATTAAACACATATAGAACACATCTCACGTGAAAATCCACCATTCGCACGCAAATCCTTTTTTTTTTTTTATGTGTGTGCAAATTATATATATTGGTATTTGGGTTTGAAATGGATATTCGAGAGTCATCAGGATCTCACGAAAGGATAAAGATAATATTTATTTATTTTTAAAAGAAAATATTTTAAAAATAAATAAATATTACTCACAATCTTAAGTTGCTATAAAGATAATATTTATTTAAATTTAAAAAATATATTAATCTAAGATTCATTGCATGGTTATGATTTGTCCACTTTGAGAACTAATGGGCATTAATCTCTTTTTCTCTGTTTTTTTGTTTTTTGGAGTAAACATAGATTTGGATAAGAAGATTTTTAAATATTAGTCCCAATTTTAATTTGTGATAAAAATAATATTTATTTACATTAAAAGATACTTTTAATTTAAGATTCAATAAATAAATAAATATAATTAACTTTAATTTATTTGTTTTAGCTCAATCCCACAGTAAATGGAGTAATTTTTTATGCTTGGAAAGTAACTAATTAAATCTTATTAGTTACTTCCTGAGTTCACTTTAAGGAAATAGAAAGATATAACTAAAAAAAATAAATTATAGATAAAGATATTCTTATCACTTTTTTATAGGGCATGAATTTTATATTATTATTTTTTTTGTGTTTGTCTTTTTCTTTAATAGGTTGTTTGGAACCAATTATCTACTGTAGTTATAGTGTTTGGTTTGAATTCAATAGATAAATAAGTTGAATTCACATGTTTGGAATGAATAAAATTCAATTTATTTTATTTTCTATATTACCCTCGTTACCTTCATTTTATTTCTTCAAAAATCTTTACAAAAAAGTTAGTTTTAATATCAAATTTTTTCTTTTTGAAATTGTAAATGAGAGGGGTTGACTTTTTATTTATTTTTGTAGCATTTTTAGAGATTGAATTCCATTTAGAATTCAATTCTTAACACTTAAAAACGGTCTTAAACATGAAATTTCATAAAAACCTCTTAATTGAATTCAATTCAAAGGGTTCTAAATATGATGTAAAGTAGATTCTATTGAATAACTAATAGAATGTTACTAGTTACTTCCTAAACATTATAAAATTTTCTCACTAAATAAAAACTAATAAATGCTCTAGATAATGTCAACTAGTGTTCTAAAAATAGTAGATAATGTTTTGTCATAATTTTGTTCAATCCTTAATAAACAAGTAAAATTTCATAAAGCAAATATAGTGTCAATTAGGTAATATTAATATTCAAGTCACCATTATCCAGTAAAATGCATAATTATAAAAACTTGACTTGGGACAAGAATCAGGTCATGAATTAAAAGAGTTAATCTAAGTTGATCTAATTTAAAAAAAAAAAAACATCAAAGCCTATAAATTTCAAAGTCTTTCTTAAACAAACTAAAACCCCTCCTTTTTTAAAGCCTATAATTTCCTAGGCCCATAATTTTTTATATAAAAAAAAACAAAGAAAAATACTAGACAAACTAAAATTCCTAGCCACCACTTTCTTTTCTACGATCATCACTCCTAAACTAAACACCGCAAACCTTCACCAAAGAAGAAGCAATTTCATGGTCATAATTTATTATTATGCTCAAAAGCTTTCCTTTCTTGTTATTATTCCAATCTCTCATCATCATCATCATCTTTTTCTTTGTTTTTAATCTTTCATCTTTTTTTTTTTTTTTTTGCTCTGTCAACCATACGCTGGAGAGATAGATAATATAAAAATGTATGAAGAAGGTGGTTAAAGAGAATGGAAATTATGGATTGACGAGGAATGAAGGAAAGATAACAAGGTGATTGAATGGAATTGGATTGGTTTGCAATGATGGGTTTTGACCGGGTTAACTGCTTGACTCATTTTTCCTTTAACTCGAACCAATCAAGTCTCGGGTCGATTGAATCCTAGTCATTTTTCTAGGTCAATTCAGGTATAACCTATAGTAAAATAGCAAATATTTGGGTTTGTTATCCAATTAAGAGCTCATTTGATATTGTGATAATTATTGATTTTTAAAATGTTTTTCGATTGGAAATACAGTGAAATAATTTTTTTTATTTTTTTAAAATTTATTTTAATATTAACATATCAAAACGGTCTAGAAAAAAACAATTATTTTTTTTATTTTTTAAAAGTGAAAAAAAAAATTTAATTTTTTTAAAAAACTCTTTTAAAATACAAAAATAAATATACTCGTAACTTTTTAAAATGTACTATTTTTTCAAATAATTTTTATGCACCCTATTTCTTAAAAAAAATAAAGTATTTTCCTGCTTTTAAAAAACAAAAAACAACCTCGAAAGACGAGGTATTTATGAGGACACGTTTTATCTATAGTGCTTTCAAAAACCGAAACACTATGTTTCTGTTCCTGTCCTTTCTTCTCCTTCTAAAAAATCCATCTCTTGCTCAAAGTTTAAATGATGATGGACAAGATGTTAAAAGATCTCATTTCCCGGATGGGTTCTTCTTCGGAACAAGCACTTCTTCATATCAGGTAAGCGTTCACTGATCTTTCTCTGCAAAATCACCTTAAAAGCTTCAACTTTCAATTTCATTTTATGTTACAGGTTGAAGGAGCTTATATTGATGATGGTAAGGGTCTCAACAACTGGGATGTTTTTAGTCATATCCCAGGTAATCAAATATTAAAACTTTAATTCAACATATGCCAGTTTGTATATAAGGACACAAATTGGGTTGTTAACTATGTCAATTTGATTATCAAAAATTTGCAGGAAACATAAAGAACAATGACAATGGAGATATAGCAGACAACCATTATTATCGTTTCTTGGTATTAGTTTGACTTTCGTTTGCCTCGCCTGTTTTTCAAATCAAACATCTTGAATCTCAAAGTGGATACTTTCTTTTTTTCTTTCTAATTTTGTGGACAGGAAGATATTGAGTTAATGTGTTCTCTTGGAACTAATGCATATAGGTTCTCTATATCATGGACTAGAATTCTGCCAAGTATGTGTATCTGCAATCATATTTCAATGAATTCGAGTATGATTTGATTTTAATTTGGAAATATATGATGATTAGTGATGTTTATGGGGCTGTAATAGGAGGAAAGTTCGGTCAAGTTAATCCAAGAGGAATCATGTTCTATAACAAACTTATAGACAATCTATTGGAGAGGGGTAATTTTGTTCTTTTATTGTTTAGATTTTTGGATATTTAAAGAAAATTGATACTAAGTCATTGCAATTTTTTATAATAAAATGCAGGAATGGAACCATTTGTGACGATACACCATCACGACATCCCACAAGAGCTCGTGGATAGATACGGAGGATGGCTCAGTCCTCTAATGCAGTAATTAATGCTCACATTGTGAAAAATTCTGAGCTTTAGCTAGTGGTTCTGTTAATTTTGTTGTTGTATTCTTTTGCTTCTTTTTGGTGGGTTTCCTCATTTTTTGCCATTATTATCCAAATTCTGATTTGGTACTTGAAATTCTTACTTTCCTTTATTTTTTTATTTTTATTTTTTTTCATTTTGAGGACTGTTTTTTGAATACATGCATTTTGGATACTTAGGATGAGACAGTTCTTGTGTTATACATATGCTATATCAAGTTCACTTGGACATTAAGCAATTAAGTTATTGTAATACCTAAATCTGGATATTCTTGTAGGGAAGACTTTGTATATTTTGCCGAAATTTGTTTCAAGAGCTTTGGGGATAGAATAAAAAATTGGATAACCATGAATGAGCCAAACCTACTCGTGGACATGTCTTATATAAGGGGATGGTACCCTCCAGCTCACTGTTCACCCCCTTTCGGCAACTGTTCTGCTGGAAATTCTGATATAGAGCCTCCCATTGCTATGCATAACATGATATTGGGACATGCCAAGGCAGTAAAGCTATACCGTGAACATTTTCAGGTGATAGAATGACTGTTGTAGGATAATATGCGCTGCTGCATTGCTTTGATTTTTTTAGTAAAATTATTTCTCTTATTGCAGCTGAAACAAGGTGGTTCTATAGGGATTGTTGGATCTACAGAATATTTTGAACCGTTAAGAGACAATGAATTAGATCGGCAAGCTGTGAGTAGGGCCCTGGCCTTCACTAATGCCTGGTAAATGTTCTTGATTATTAATGAAGTGAGAAGTAGATGCAGAAAAGTATTAAATTCTATGACATGTTCAGATAACGTTGGTCGGTGTCAAACTTTATGTTCTGTCCTTCTTCCTATTCTAACTGGTAGCAAGGTTTAAGACGTGGCCTATGCTTTGTCACTACATCATATGTGATCAAATGTCTTCAAACCACCCAACTGACAATCATAATGGGAAACGACAAGCACATGCGTGGTGGTCCAAAACCATCTTTTATCTATGATATATGATAAAACACTGATATATATACGTATGGTGTGTATTTGATTATTATAACTCTGAAACTACAAAAGAATACACCATTGACAGCACAGTGATCATTTCTTTTATCCATCAACCTAGATATTTTAGGGATTTCTGTGAACAACACCTTATTTTTAGCACGCGATCCCTAAATAATTTCCATCCATTGTAATGTGCACAAGATTGCTGTCTTTTATTTTGCATGATGATTTTAGTGTTATTAAACCTGAATCTCCGCTAAAAAAATTGGGTACAAGTGGTCCAACTTAAGGGACTCGGTTAACAACTTTGTTCGAATTTATTTAAAAAAAAAAAAAACTTGAAACATATCATTTTAAATTAACCCGGGTTTACTCGGATACTTGAGTTAATTTATCCAACCTATGTGATCCGGGTCATGAGCTAAACTGGGTTTAATAACTTGCTTTGAAATTTAATATTCACAATGATACTTTTGTATCTTCGATGGTTTCTCCTTTTTCTTGTTTTTTGTATCAAGTTTGCAATGTCGTTTGTTGTAGAGAATTTTTATATCGTTTTGATTTAGAAAGTACTGAAATCAATCCAATTAGTCAGATTAGCGGACTTCAGATTGATCCCCGCAAGGGACCTCTGCGAGTCCCATTGGTTTGACTAACGGTGATCGTTCCGGAACCTAAACCAACTGTATAGCATTCCTCTAATTAAGATGGATCGTAAGAAGCTGATTTTTTCTTGCTTATGCAGGCTGTTCGACGCTGTAGTATTTGGGGATTACCCTGCTGAAATGCGCCTTTATCTTGGAAGTGCACTGCCAACATTCTCACCAGAAGAAACTAGCTACGTAAAAGGAAGCTTAGATTTCATTGGTATGAACTTTTACACATCATTATATGCCAAAGATTGCATCCATTCTGCTTGCATCTCAGGCGGGGATCGCCCTATTCGAGGATTTGTTTACACAACTGGAGAACGGGATGGGGAGCCGATCGGAGGACGAGTATGATAGTATTACTCATAACATTTATCTTCCTAGCAGTCCCATTCCGCTTCTATTTTAATTTTTGTGATCATTGCAGTGTGGGAATCCAAGGTTTTTTGTGGTCCCAGAGGGAATGGAGAAGATTGTCAACTACATGAAAGAGAGATACAATAACATGCCTATGTTTGTGACTGAAAATGGTGAAGTATCACAGTTCTAGATTTTTCTTTGTACAAAAACACTCTGTTCTGTTAGTGAAATGCTTTAAATCTTGCTCCTGCATGTTTGTTTTTTTTTCGTTCTCTAGTATTAAATTTGAAACTCAATATAGTCCTAGCCAGGCCCTTTTATATATAGGTTTTATTATGTGAATGAAAATATAACTCAAAATATATTTTGGCATTACAGGGTTTTCTTCCCCGCAACAAAATGATCAAGTTCAGGCGTTATTGCAGGACACCGACAGAGTCAACTTCCATAAATCCTATCTTGCTGCTTTGGCTAGAGCAATAAGGTGAAAGGGTCACTTTTTTTTTTCTTTTTTCAGGCAGTTTTCTTTCTTGTCTTGAGCATCTTGATTACATGTATAAATTGAATGAAAAGTTGTGTGAAGTAAAATAGTTTTCCTGACACATTGACACAGGAATGGAGCAGATGTTCGAGGATATTTCGTGTGGAGCTTGGTAGATAACTTCGAGTGGATAGATGGCTACTCCCAGCGATATGGACTCTACTATGTTGATCGCCAAACACTTGAACGAGTGCCAAAGCTTTCGGCAAAGTGGTATAAAAATTTCCTTGCAAATGGCTCTTCTAATCACAACAATGAAGAAGATTTGACCATAAGATCATTCAGAAATACAAATGCCATAATATGAGGACCAGAAGCTTCAAAAGCAGCAGTACAATGGCATGGAATGGGGTGAAGAGGCCAAGAAAAAAGCCTAAAAATGTATTATTATATTTGTCTACGAGTGTCTACCAGAAGAAATGTTGTTGATATTTGTAAGTTTGTTGATGATTATGCCAATAGTTGACATCGTTCAAAAAAGTCAACTATTTATATTTATTGAAAATGAGATTGCTGAAAATTTTGAGATTGATTTCATAATTCAACGGAGGAATAATTAATAGAAAAAATTAGCAAGGATATCGTACCATTTTTATTTTTTATTATTATATTATATTAAAAAACATGGGGAGGAAACATTTATATGAAAAATGAATCTTTTTTTTTTTTGCATTTTTTTATTGGATCCGTCAAACTATTTTTACACCTTTAATTTTTTTTTTCATAAGAATTTTTTATTAAATTATTTTGCTTCTTATTTAATAATTATAGTTTGGTTTTATAAAATTAACTTTTAATAAATCATGAAACAATGTTTGAGATCATTAAAATCAGTCAATATAAGATGAAAAAAATATTAAAAAAAACAATGAAAATACAACATAGAATAAAGACAATCTATTATGGGTTGTTAAAATGAAACATAGTGTATATTTGAAAAAATAAAATTTTATTTTATTTATTAAAACCAATTAAAAAATTTAGAATCCAATTTCAAACTGAAACAACTATTCATCCTATTTTTTTATATATA
>Ga0325414_1001788_pt1 | contig 21310 bp, 11 predicted proteins | sample PopdelMetagenome_8_FD_206183 | JGI IMG/M metagenome (GOLD analysis project Ga0325414, IMG submission 206183) | Populus deltoides microbial communities from Bellville, Georgia, United States - Leaf-PdKOR-R3 | ecosystem: Host-associated > Plants > Phyllosphere > Phylloplane/Leaf | place: USA... | reverse complement strand
ATCACAATGACATGAATTCCTTCTCTGTTTCGTTTTAAGTTTTTTAAATTGAGCGTTGCTTAAATTTGACTGTGGACTAAAAATAAAACATTTGAAACAAGTTTGTGAAACAACTAATCATTCTTCCCTCCTCTGTGTTACTCGAGTCTATGAGCTACTGTTCTAAATCTTTGTCTACTCGCTTGTATTCTTAAATATAGATGCGGTATGTGTTCGAAGTCTAAATTTGTGGCGTAATCTTCTCTCGAAATAAATAGCCAGATATACATGGGCAATGAAAAGGGAATGCAGAAGGGAAGTCGAATGAGATTCTTGGAGGTTGGTATTCCTGATTTCAATACAACTCTTCTGTGTGATTACAGTAAATGGTGCTCATTATGTTTGGGAACCCTAACAGTTTCATTTTTCTACAGCATATGATTTCCTATACTCCAATGGTACTAATTTCAATGTGAATGTCTGGTACAACGCCTCCTATAAGGATGCTCCTGCTCTGCGGTTACCACGAGCAGTGAATCTGGTATATAAAGCACCTCAACTCTTCGTTCTTGTGATTTCTTAAGCTGATGTTTATATCTTTGCAGGTAACAAATGCCTACCTTCAGTTGTTTAAAGGGCTTGGTGCAAAAGTGACGTTAGGATTTATCAAGGAAATGCCTAAAACTTCAAACGCTCTAATCAAGTTTGATATCGATCGCTTCTCAAATCGGCACCCTCTTCTTTGCATGGGTTATTTTACAACTATTCCCTGTACGCATGTGTGATCCATTGCTTGTCAGGATTTATTTACTGTAAGGCAGAATCTTGTTACAAATTTGTCTGTTATTTTCAGCCTGCTATGGATACTCTGACAGGGAGAGAGCACTTACTATTTTACGGAAGACTGAAGAACCTAAAAGGTTCTGCTTTGAAAAGAGTAGGCATTATCATCTTAGCTTTAAGCTTGTCAAAGATCATTTACTTTCTTTAAGAAATAGGTGACTGTTGAAGGGGTTTCAGTTGGAAAATTGTCAGAAGGTCATAGAATATCCTCAGCTAATTAGAACCATCTTAATTGGATAAGCTATAAGTTTCTCTTTTTTACCATTCTGCTGCTCTAGGCAGTGGAAGAATCTCTCGAGAGCCTCAAACTATTTGATGGAGGAGTAGCTGACAAACATGCTGGGAAATACAGTGGAGGTATGAAGAGAAGGCTTAGTGTTGCCATATAACTAATTGGAGATCCCAAAGTAAGTCATTATCACTCTCAAGAACGTGTACTTTAATTTCCTGCATGAAATATTCTTGTTTGTCATAATTCTTGGAACTTAATTCTGCAGATGAACCCAGTACTGGATTAGATCCAGCTTCTCGAAGCACTTTATGGAATGTTGTAAAGCGTGCAGAGCAAGACAAAGCAATTATTCTGACCAGTACTACTCCTCCTCCTACTCTCTCTGATCTCTCTAACAATGTGTTTCAAATTAATTAAATTTCCTTTAGGCCTTGTAGTTTCGATACCCATCACAATGCTTGACTCGGTCTTTTCAGCACATTCAATGGAAGAGGCAGAGTACCTTTGTGATCGAGTAGGATTTTATGAAGTTAGCATTGCAGATGTATTTCATGCAGTTAAGGTTGCAAGAGCCAGGTTCCCTGTTTATGCTCGGGGGCTGTCTCTGATACCACCTTGGAAGACGTCTTCATCAAGGTCACAAGCTCAGCCAAGCAATCCACACGCCTTGAATTGGCAAAAGCTACCATGTGCCCTTAGGCAACCTCTCTGTAGCTCAATTAATATTAGTATTCTTCCATTTCTAGAGATCTCAAACTTTAACCTGTAATTTTTTGCAAAATTGATGCAAAATGTCAACAAAGATGTGTTGCAAAATTGTGGGTCATTGGGAGGCAATGGTAGTCTAAATGTGCAACCATTCTTGGCAATTGATGCAGTGAGAGTAAAGTGAGCAGCGATCAAGGTTGTGGAAAAGCTTAGTATAGGTAAAGAGTTAAGTATTTTGTTTTGTGAGCTCGAGTGAATTGGGTATATTCGAGACTTGGATGAGAAATAAATTTGAGTGATCTTTTGTATTCTCTAGATATTTTTTCATAAGGAAATTTTATGTAATAAATTTTAAATAATGTTTGATTATTATATTGAAAAGATAAAATCAAACACGATAAAAATAAAAAAAAAATTTGAAACTTTATATCTATGTAATAAATTTTAGATAGTATTCAGTTATTATCTCAGGAAACAAACACAACAAAAATAAATATATTTTTTTATATTTTCTATTTTGAAAATATAGATATTCATTTTAAAACTATCATAAAACTATATTTATTTTATATTTTTGTTTTTATTTTTTACATTCGTTTATTCCATCCTGCAACACTAACCAACCACAAACGCAGTGTTGAACCACATGAAATATTGCATGCAGTTGTATGGTGGTTGTTTATCAATAATCTAATTATCTTCATAACCATCTGATATAAATTTGTTAATATGTGTATTTTCTGCAACAAACTGAAATCAGAGCCGCCATGGTAAAGCTTTATCAGCTGGGTTTATGATCTGCAGTGAGCCTTCCATATATATACTCCTGAGGAAAAACTGCTAACGAGCTGATGAAACCCCTGAAAACCAAAAGCCCCTAGACTATCAATCCACCAAGTACTAGTCTTTTATAGTTTTCTTTGGGTTTAAGTCTATTTACTACTGCGTTGTCAGTGCGGTAAGTACTGGATATATTATGTCTCCGGCGAAAAGACGAAGTGGAAACAATGTGATGAGCTTAGATTCAGGACATGCCGAGAAATTGAAGGACCTTATGCTGATTATGTTGGAAACAAACCAGTTCGACAAATCTCTATTGCTTTCAGGACCAGTTATACCAGAGCCAAACACCTCAACTTTTTAGATGAGAAGTGGTCTAAGTGGCTTGGAGAAATTCGAGGCCAATTCTGTGATATACTGTGCTTTCGGAAGTGAATGAACTGTGGAGAGGGATCAGTTTGAAGAGTTGCTCTTAGGTTTGGAGCTCACTGGCATGCCATTCGTGGCAGCACTTAAACCATCTGCAGGCTATGAGCCAATTAAACTCCCATTACCTGAGGGAAGTGTGGGGGAAAAAAAAACCATTCCAGCCCAGCTCACCATGGTGCTAGGTGGTCCGAAGCTGTTTCTAACTGAAGAAGTAGAGGAGACCCAGGAGGTAGGAGGAGGATTTGATTAACCTCCAAGAGCTTTAAGTTGATTTAAAGCGTAAATTAAATTAAAATCTTAAATTTTCCATTCAAGGATTCCAATTTCAAGCTCAAGCCCTTGTCATTCAATTAGGGGGTTGTGATATGGTGCTTGGAGTCCAATGGTTAAAAGGTCTCGGGCCAATCTTGTGAGATTTCTGTATCTGTCAATGGAGTTACAGTATAACGAGTATTCAGTTAGGCTTTCAAGAATTCAGATATTAATTATGGTTCAGATTTTGTACAAGAGCTTAAAAAGAGGATAAATGAACTATTACTGTAAATTTGGAGTTTGAAAGCTGAGCAAGAGGCTACTGGAAAATTGCCAAAATTAGTGCAAGATCTGCTAGAGGAAATTGCTAGGGTTTTTTAGGATCCCAAAGGGCTGCCACCGCCAAAAAAGTTATGATCATTATTTCCTGGTTTAATTAAACGAAGGCGTGATTGTTTAATCTGCAACCTGCGGACATCTGGATTCTGGGCAAGTATTTATTTAGATAGTGTTCGATCTTCTATACTGAATTATTCCTTAGGCCCTGACTTTTGAATGCAGTTATAACTTAGTCCTCTACGTATAAACACCTTCAAGTTAGAACCCTTAAATCTTTGTTAACCATTGTTGGTTTTTCTCAAAACTCGCACCATGTTGTTTTTCTGAGAATTTAAATTGCCGATGGCACATTTGGGATTAAGAAAGCGTTGAAGGACTTAGTTACAGGCTCTCAAACATGAAAGACTAAATTATAATTGCATTCAAAACTCAATGACTGAAATATAAATACTCAATAATTAGACAAGAACATGGAGGATGATAGGATAATTGCTGTATATCTTAAAATATAATTTATATTATTTTTTAAAATATCAACGAAAAAAATTCAAACTCTCAAATAACCATATGTGATTATAAAAAATAATTTATTATAGTACTCATAGCCATTACTTCAGTACAAGAACAAGACAGAAAACGAAGACCGCACCGAAAAGAATACAAGGACTGGACATCAATCAAAAACATTTTTCAAGAGCAAAGTCTGCCTGCATTCAGGCTTCACCACATATTCTAAAGAAGTAAAATGATGCACATCCATCTTGATTTCAAATATGTTTTGTCAGCAGCATAATATATAGACTTAATAGTAGCAGGATACACAAATGCAAAAACTGGTATCATCTACTGTACACTTAGAGAAGTCCTCTTCTGTATTGACCTTTGTCTCCAACTTAACTGTTGAAGGTGTAGTTGTTGATTACTCTGTACGCTTATTATCTGTGCCAGCGATATATAAAGCAAACTAGGATGTCTCTTCAAATCAACAGAGCTGATGAGCGTCTGCCATTTCTAACGGGAAAGAGAAGTAATGCCAAGATGTTACTGAAGCAGTAAACTTCTTCTCTACAAAATCATCAGCCATTACCTGCTAAAGAATCATCAGCAATACCTTGTTATAGAATTCTGTTAGTTTCCACAATCAGGTAATATTCTGAAACTATGTTCCACGTATTACGCCAAAGCTATTTAGAAAATGATTGTACGGAATCATGGCCCGGGGCCCATGCCGGTGCCAGAAGTTTGTGATCGAGAACACAATTAACATCTCCAGAATCAGTTTTCTCTATCAGCCTTTGTCTTTCCCTTAAGAGGGGGGCCATTATCTGCAGTTACAACAGCAGTGAGCCTTCCCATTTTCTTCTGCAAATCAGCGAGTGGATCCTTCGAAACTTTTCCTTTCACAGACTTCTTTCCATTAGCAAGCTTGAGTTCTAACCTATATAATGCACATAAATCGCAGTTGTTGATCTCATATTCAAATAAATGCCACTCATGACAGCCTGGAGGTTGTGGGTCCATATAATAGGATTTCTTCTGGCCCCCAAGCTCCTTCATCACCTGCTTTCTTGATTCATGCCAACCACGGCCATTGTAGTCTGGCAATGACCTCTGCTTCCTATTTCCGCTGTCAAACGCCCTTCTTGGCTTGTCAAAAAAAAGCCACTCCCTAATTGTTTCACCGTCGAGTAATGAGAGATCAAATAGTTCTACGACATGGAAACAAAATGAATTAGCCAAAATAAGATGTGACAACTTTTTCAACCATATTAAGTCACATGAAGAAACATAATTAGCAGACCACATGGAGTTCTGAATCATAGATGAATCTTATACCACATCAAATAATTAGCTTACAACATAGAGACCTTGATCATAGATGAATCTTACATGGTATCAAAATGAATTATTCACCATTACAGAATAAGAGCAAGAATGCTGTAGATCAAATATGCAATGTAACCAGAGATTGTACTTGAAAATTAAGCAAAGGGATAAAGGGGGAGGCACGCATGCGGGCTTACCAGCAGCATTCCATGGGGATTTCATGACAGCAGCCCCTTCACATTGAGGAATACCAACATTCTTACCCTGCATCTTTGCAATAAGGGCGTCAAATAGTAAATTATCCTTCAAATTAATGCCTCTAGGCCGCAAAACTGGGGTCATGCCAGGGGGACCTTCATTTAAGGCCAGGGTAGCGTGAAAGCTGCTACAGTAGTCCTCTAACCATTTGGCTACTTGAGCAGGCCTGGTGCAGTCCCATAATGCACATTTGGGCCCCATAAAAGCAGAAGGTGGAGGGCTGACATACTGCAGATCATTACTCTCAGCATTTTTTCCACACTCTTCAATGTCATTGGCGCCACCAAAGAGCCCAGGGTCAAATTCTTCATCCAAAGTGAACTGTTGACAATCCAATAAAGTAGTTATATCGGGGGCGCTAACCACTACATTTTGCAAACCAGAGGCGGAGCTGTTGGGTTGATGACACCCTTGAAAACCATGCCCCTGACTATGACTATTCATCAAATATTCCTGAAATGTAAGTGTCTTTGCTCATCAGTCATCACCGAGAATATCTTTATGCCATGAAAGAGCAAAACTTAGGGCACTAGGAACTGAATACCATGTGAATGACAGTAAATGAATACTTCAGTTGATCACTGAAATTACACATGGACGTGCAAATGAAACAAAAAGTAAAATGAATCTCGCTAAAAGCTCAAATCATTAACAAAAAACAGCTCAAGTGCTATGGATTAGCATTTAAGAAATGGTTCCCATCTGAATGTTTATTGTTGTCATAGTCTTGGACATGTATCTTTCCAAAATCAAATCAGGGCAGGGCCTTGCAGTTTTCTTAACACTTGGATAGTTGCATCTATTGGTCTTAAAGTTTTATATTAGAGATGTGTTGGGACTTGAACAAACCACAAGGCTAGTAACATCGAGACCTCCCTATGAAGCTTGAAAAACATAAAATCACCTTCTCAGGCTTATAATATGTCCCACATTGGCTTCACTAAATTACCTTCAAGCAATAGGCTTGCTTCTTTTTTCTTTTTCTTTTTTCAAAATAAAAAAGAAGTAATAGTTATAATGTGCAATAACATATAATCTGCAAGAAGACAATCTACACCCTCCATGTGAACTATGGCATCAAGCTTCAAAGTAAAATGATAAGAGAATGTATATTCAGTAAGGAAAAAATAATAATAATAATTAAAAGGACCATAATCTTTCTGGATATGACTTGCCTCAGCCAGGAGCTACCATGGTTTTTTCTTTTTCCAATTTCCACGTCGGTAAACCAGAAAAATACAGTGCAAGACTTAAAATTCCATTTCTTCATACTTGTAGGTAATCATGATGTAGCCTTTTAAATAAATGAAAGTGTACTACAAAGAACCAAAATGATATGAACTGTGAAGTATGATGCATTTCTACAACTTACTAGTCAGAAGAACAATATAATAATCCCCAAATAGGATCTTACATGTTGAAATGTTGTTAAATTGCCAGGATTAAGGTTTTGAAAATTGGGCTCGGGCTGCATTTCTGGCTTCAAAACTGACTGCATTGTTAGTGGACTTGTGGCATCATCTTCTTCCTCGTACAATTGTAACAAGCGGCCTATATCATCTGAAAAGGATCCCAGACTGATATCCTACAAAATACCCATCCCAAATTAACTCATCTAAATTCTTTAAAGACAACACCACACTGACAGGCAATACAAATATTTCATTATCCACAATAGCAAATAGGAGACGCTAACAAGCAAAGAATTGGCAGGTGATGGCACATCAAGCTCAGCTTTCCACTCACGAAGACCTTTGTACACGTGCTCCTCCAACACAGCAACATCACTATTCCACCCCTCTTTCCTTGCAGCTTGAAGGTTAGAGAACCTTTCATGAAGATCATTTAGCCGGGTTTTTGCATTGTCCATCAACAGATGGTGCGACACAGATGTGCATTTACTCTTCTTACCTTTCTGCATTGAACCTCTTCCTCCTCAAAATCCTAAAACGAACCAGAATCAAACAATTAACTTTCACACCAAAAATCAAAACTTCTTCGACATTAAGCATCCAAAAAAGGGGGAATAAAAAACTGAAACAGCACAGCATACAGACTTTCCGGGAGACAAAAACCAGGGCACAAAATAAACTAAGAACCCTCTTTGCCACTTGTTTCAATCCTCAAAACCAAATATAACAAAACATCAAAATCAAAACCCACACATCTCACTTATGCATAAAAACAAATATCACCACAAAGCTGAATCTTTCGCCTCTAACAATAATCATAGAAATCGCAAAAAATATTGATGATTTTTTTATCTAAAACATAAAAAACAAAAACCCAAAAGCCAGTATGTGCCAATCATCGCAGAAACACAGTGAAGCAAAAACAATAAACATAAATTAAACTGAAAATAAAATAAAAAAGAAAGAAAGACAAGAAATTTATTACCTCAAAAAAAAAAAAGTAGGACAGCAGCAAAGGTCTTATTGATGGGGCTGGAGATTCGAGAAAGAAAGAGGTTTTAGTACTGGCTGTAGTATGTTATGGTTTTGGATTTGGAAGGGAAGAAGGTTTGGTGCCCGCCAAACTGCAGAAGCTAAAAGGCTTGTCTTGTACCGACCTTTTCTTTCCGTCTCCTGAAAAAACAAAAATATTGATTGTATTTTAAACTAATTTGCTGAAATCAAACATCATTCATATTTAAAAATATAAATACAAATATCTTTTAAAAAGAGTAGAATATGCATTAAAATCCGAGTTATAAAAAAAAAAAAAAAAAAACTATGGAGCTCATTAAAAAATAAAGAAAAAATCTCAAATTATTTTAGAAATTAATAAAAATCAAATCATTATTTATGAAAGAAAACCAAGACTATTATTTTATTAAAAAATTGCTCATTCTATGATAAATTAACATTATTCAATTAATGTTCTTTTATCTCCTTATTTGATGAGATAATATATCCAACATCAAAACAATTTGATGAGAAAAGGAAGAAAGAACATGACATTGATTGGAATGGATAATTCCATGGTTTTCAATACCAAGTTAATAGTGGAATTTTGAAGAAAAAAAATACATTAACAAGTTGTTAAGAATATAATTCTTTATATAGAAAAAAAATAATTTGATTAATTAAAGTTTTTTTTATCTCATTAAATTGCATAGATCAACTTAGAGGTTACCCTATGTTTTAAATTAGATCATGTAGAAATTGAATTAAAGTGACCCAATTAATATGATAGGTCCAACCATCACCTAATCGACATAGTCAAAACCAAGTTTAATTAAAAAAAATTATAAACATTATTTTTTAAAAAAAAAATATTAACACCACAATATTCTATGTGGACCCAAGTTTTAAGGTGTCGCTTAACGACTCGATTGACTAGGCCAAAACCTGATTTGCTTATTAAAAAAAATTAAAACAATGTTGATTTAACGTTTTTTAATTAAAAAAAATACTAAAATGATGATATTTTAGATAAACTTGGGCTAATTTGCCTAAATTATGATCTTGATCATAATCTTTACCGATTTAATAACTTGTTTTTAAAATATATATTTTTTATTAAACCATTAACAATCTAAAAAATTAAGAGGGAAGATCCAAATTAAAATTCAAATAAAAAAGCTAATGCAAACTAAAAAAATCATAAAAAAAAGATTTGAATTAAAACTTCAAAGAATAAATGAAAACAAATAAAATAAGTTCAAGTGCTTCTAGCCCTAGCAAGAAACCCAAAAGCCTTAGTGAGCCAAGGTTTGGAAACCTAGGCACGTGCATCTATGTTGATTTCTTTTTTTTTTTTTTTTGTAAAGATAGATGATGTATTGTTTAAAAATTCAATTTCTAATCACCATAGTGGCGATCGAGAAATCAAGGTTCAACTTTTTAGACATCAAAACTCATTTTCGAACCAGTTTTTCACATGAAAACACCTAAAAAGCATTCTAGAGGCTTTAAAAAAACTCATTTGTGGTCTTAAACTTGAAAAAAATTAGTCCAAAAACACAAAATCAACCTAATTTCAAAAAATTCCTAAACTTCGATTTATTTTTTCAGGCAAGATTAAGGTGAAATAACACATCAATAGAACTTTTCTAGTCGTAAAGGAACCCATTAACACCAAGAACGAATATTTTATGGCTAAAACTTGCTCTTCTGATAACTTTCTCTCTTTTTATTCTTTTCTAGTGATTCTTTCTCTCATCTCTTAAATTAGAAACTAAGATAGGATGTAGCCTGACTTGTAAAAATAAAAGGTTTTGAGCATTCAGTTAATAATCTGACACTACTACATGGGGATTTGACCAAAACAGACCATGTAGATAACCTAAGATATTTTTTTATGGATTAGTAGGACATATCTAGACTCAAAAAAAGGTTTGGAACTGTTAGGCTTGGTTAGTACATTAAAAGTGCAAGAATAGAAAATCCAATCATTGGATTAAGAACAAATATTCCTAGGTGATTCTACATACTATTTTTCCTAAGAAAGCAACTATGTTGTTGAATAGATCATCAATCTTTTATAGTAGCGTTTTAGAACTTTTCCTAGTTATCTTTGAAATTATTAGTTATTTTTAGATTTTATGTTAATTTCTTTTATGATTTAGGATTCTTGTTTTGTTTTCTAGTCTAGGTTAGTTTTTCTAGCCTACAAAAACTATTGTAAATCTCTTTAGAAGACCACTTTTATCATATTATTATTTAAAAAATAAAATAAGGTTTTTAAGGTTTCTTGTGTTTGAACTCGAATTCAACTCGTCTTTTTTTTTTTAATCGCCGCCACTTTTTCATTGTGTTTCCACTTGCATCACTATCTCTTAATCCATGAATTAAAATAGAGGAAAAAAGTGAATTCTTGAACTAAAACATTTGATCCCTAAGTTAAAAGGGATCAAATAGGAAACTTTGCAAAACCCCAGTATAAAATTTAGTAAAAGGGCAATGGAACAATTTTTTTTTTTAAATTATAATAAGGTTGCCTTTCTTTTTCTTCTTTAATTTTGTTTCCCATACTTTAATTTTGCACGAACAACAAAATCAAATAGATTTCTGTAAAACTGAGAACCAATAAAATGGTGGGACATTTTGCTAAGACTACAATAGTTCCATAAAAAAAGCAAGAAGGAACAAATAAAGATGATTAATTTCCAATAAACAACTAAATAAAAAAAACCAAAAGAAAAAAAATTAAAGATTAAAAATAAAATATTGTTTGAAAGGAGTTAGAGTGAATTCATTAATTCTTTTTAATAATTTAATAGTTTTCCATTAAAAAAAAAAAGGAGAAAATTGAAATCAATATACATCTAAATAACTTTTTTTAATTTTAAAAAAATTATTTTTAACATCCTCGTATTATCAAAACGATTTAAAAACTTAAAAATATTAATTTTTTTAAAATAATTTTCAAAATTTAATAAAACACCATTATTGCATTCAAAATGCCTATAAAAGTTGCAATGAATAATTAATAATAAAGTTTGACATAAAGGAGATTATTATTTCATGCTTTTCCTTGAAGATTATTTCGAAAATGATCAAAATGCATGGTTAGTCTCACCTTACTCAAGGCCCAGCATATCAATTACTAGTTTAGATTGCAGCACAGGAAGTTCAAAGATTGCAGCACAGGAAGTTCAAAGAAATTTGTTCAATACTTGGTTAAAGCATAATCAGGATAGAATTTCCATTGAAGACCAGACCTATTGGTATGTATATATCTGAATAATTACAACAGAAACTGAATATGCAGATGGTCCAGCATAAACACAAAGCATATGTAATTGATTTTCACCCACAAATGGGACCTAGATCCACTACTATATGATTCTGTCGATTTGAGAATTGGAAACTTCATAAGCACTTGATGTCTGGTCGCATGAGTTAATTGAAGCTTTTGTACAAAGTATTCAGTTCTCGAGTATTGTCGGGGTTCTGTAAAAGCAAACAGAAAACTTGAGGAACAGAGTATAACCTTTTCGCAAAGAAGCTTGGAATATTATATAGAAACGCAATAGATCAAGGAATTGAAGTTCAGCCAACGTAGAAAATATGAAGTGTATTGCAAGGAGAAAAATAATTTCCCTAGCGAGGGGCAAGGGTGCAAAGTAAGTTAGGTCAGTTCTTCCAGTAAACTTCTTGCTCTACTTTGTTTTTGAGTGATCAAGTTGGCTTTCCATTTCCATCTTCAGTAGCATGGCCGTCCTTGAAATGGGAAAACCCAACAGGACCTCGTACCCTAGCAAGTTGTTCCACCTCATCAAGCTTCTGTTTGAGAACCTGAATTTCTTTTGCTAATTCTTCATCTCTTTGCATCATCGCCTGTGACAGATAGTAGGAGAAACTTAGTTCTAAAGTCAAATAGACGGGGGATTTAATGTCTGTATATTCCTAAAGTTAATGGCAACAATAAATTGGCACAATTATTAGAAGTCCACCCATGTTTCAGGGCTCTCATTCCCCCGCTTGTGTTCACTGTAATTCTTTGCTTTAGTTTCCTTCTTATACAAAAAAGAAAAAAGAAAGGAAAAAGAAACCAAGATTGCATGTATAAGAAAAATTAAGATGTATTTTAATCACTTCAAAACTTGACAAAACATAAAAGATCTGCAGTTCTGTGCAATGAGCCAACAAGATACTCCACCAGCCACAAAGAAAAACTGCAGATAAAAAAAAATCATAACAAAATCAGCTAGGCCCTATACTTTTGATACGAATACCTCCACCAATATTTCAATGTTTACAAAGGCATCCATTGCTTTCTACATCCTAGTCATCATGGTACCAGCAATCCCTTTATCTATACAAGAGATGGTACACCCTATATCCACTATATCCCATCCCTTCTCAACCATCTATCCTCCAAAATGGCAAGAAGCAAAAAAGAATAGAAAACGCAACGAGCAATGCATAATAAGAGGAAGCATCTTAAAAGATGCCTAAGAATGTGAATAGTGTAATTTCAAAATACACTAGCAATAAGCTAAATCAAGGAATAGCTCATTGTATACCTCAATTTCCTGTCTTTGCTTCTCCTCCTTTCGCGCTTCAGATCTGGAACTTCTTTGCACCTCGAAAATAACAGCAGCTCCAGCAACCTGATAATGTTTATATATGTTTAGCCAGCCTATAGAAAAGTAAGTTTGTACAGTTCAGCAGGACCATTCAAAAATCATCATGAAAATAACATAGATGAAGGTCAAATTGACTTCTGGACAGGGGTCAGCTACTATGTTTCTCAGGCTGATAATATTATAGGTACGACAATAGCAAATTTGGTGCAAACCCACAGGTCAGCTTCCAACTTGCCTTTACAAGTAGTCAGGGGCGAATCTACATTATGGACAAGGGGTCAATTGATGCCGGACAGTATATAATAAAAATTAAAGCAAGAAAAGAAAGAAACTTTTAGAGAAAGCTGAGAAGAGAAAGCAAAGAAAGAAAAGGGATTGGAGATATACAAAATTTACAATATTTTCATTAATCATCAAAACTCCTTAACATTTAGAAAAGTAGGGTATTAATACTAAAACCCTAACTAGAACAAGCGATTGAGCTTATGGCCTACTAAATAAAATACCTAACAATAATTAAATCAAAACCAACAAATAAAGTCAAATTAATAAACCTCAATTAAAAGTTCATATAAATTAAAACCAAAAACATAAGTTAAAGCCCAATCTTTCAATTGTTTGGGCTATCTTCCATCGTCTATGATCATACGCATGCATACATAATATCCCCCCCAAGTCCTTTTACATGAATGCAATTAAAAAAGCATCAATTGCCCCACCTTAATTTTTCTAACTTCTCCCATTGGTCCTTCTTTTTTATCTTTTCACATAGTTCCATATAAAAATGCATCAATTTTCTTTTTTCTTGTCAATGAAAAAATATTCCCCCACTTAAAAAATATTTCTAGCTTCGCCACTACATGTAGTAAACAGGTGTCAATGATTAATTTTATTTGAAACTATACTGGTTTCATTTCTTTGATCCATTCACAGAAAGGTTAGGAAACAAAAAGTCTTCATTGAAATGAGCCCAAAATGAGTATAACAAGCCTCCTGGTGCATTCACACATTATGGCATAGATATCAAATTGCTGTAGCCCTATGATAGTGGAAATACCCACATGGTCAAGTAAATCAAAATGTGCATGTGTTTTTTTAAAAGGAACAATAACATTAAAATTAAAAAACAACTGGCAACTTCTGATAACCCAATAACCAGAAAGGCTATTTTATCACCATAGTGTGTACAACATCATACCAGGCCCATTTGAATGATTGTAACTCGTGACTAGTCCTTACAGGGTAGACACATCACAGGTTGTGACAAGAGGTATTAGAACCAACCAACTAGTATCTCCATAGTCTCAGTACACAAGCATGCAGCTCAGACTCATTCATGTATAGGAAGCATATACAAACACAAAACACACATACAATAAACTTTTCCTACCATGGATATGCTTGATTTTTCAGATCCAAATTACACGAACAATAAAGGCAGGAAATGCCAGTACCGAAAACACAAAGAGTTCCCCAGTAAGATCTGCCGCAGCTTGGACAGCCTTCTCCTCATCCAATGGTCGTATTACAGCATCAACTGAATGGCCATAAATGCGTCTTTGCATTTTTGTTGTGAATCTATGATTTGCCTGATTCAGTCACAAAATGAACATATTTCTTACATTCTTTATTTCAAACAAGAGAAGAGAAATCATGAATTACAACAAAACAAGTTTCCGGGGACGAAAGACACAATGAAGCGCAGTGCAAAAATAGATGATGATTTTCAGCTTAACATCGCATTTCATTGCAAACATAGACAATCATAATTTCTTCAGCATAACAACAAAAACGTTTCCACCTAATCATGAGACACACGCAAGGTAAACATATTTCATGTGGATTCCCAGCCCGTAAAGTAAGAGAAAAGAATCAACCTTGAATGGATAAAAACTTTCCATGCTATAGGAGGCAGGCAGGCAGAGTACACAATGAAAATGGCCATAGCATGTATGTATTACAGTGATTACCTACTGAATGTAATAAAGGCCACAATTACAAATGATCTGGCATTGATTAGAGTGAATCAAATCTTAACAGAGCAACACTTAACAACATAACCTTGCTTACGCAACAGGGTTGTAGTACCACTAATGAATCTATACACCAAGTTCAAGACCATTAACCCTGTATTAATAACAAAACCAAGAAATAAACCAGAAAACAAAAGGTACCCCATTAACAAGAACACATTTTTAGACAAAACCCTCCAATCAATTAATTTGATGAAGTTACATTTACCAAGTTCAAGACCAACCCATTATTTAGAAACACAGTATCAGTGATCAAGCAACCAACCAACACTATTAATGCCAAAAAACAATAAAAATTAGAAAAGAAAAGGTATGACATTAACAAGAACAAATTTTTAGACAAAACCCATAAAGCAAATAACTTAAAAATGTAAAGAACAAAAAAGAAAAAAGAAAACCTGGGCCATGTTGATGATGAAGTGACGGAACTTAGGGTGCAACCCTGCTTCCTTCTTGAGACGATTAGCAATGGGCTTGCAAAATGTTTTGAGAGCAAGGGTTCCTAGCTTTACGACTGGTAATATCATACTTAATGTACCTTTTTACGTTCTGTAGCGTTTTTTCTTCTTCTTGAGAGAGCAGTCCTTTCCCTCCATAGGACGTTCTGAAATTTTCATTCAGGCATGATGCTAATTAGACATGCTCCCACTTCTCTAAAAACTTTCCCAAATGCTAAAACCCAAGCTGGTTGGTCCATTGGGCCAGCTCCAGTTCGGTTTGGTTTCATGTAAGTATAGGTTTAGGTTTTATTAGATATGTAGTCAATGCTAAAAAAAAATTGTTGAGACAATGATAACAAACCGGGATAATCTATATTTTCCACGTAAAGGAAAGAGTAAAAAATAATAAAGTTTAAGATCTAATAATTTAATATTAAATAAAAAATTAAAAAATAAATAAATTTTAATAAAGAAAAGTTGAAGAAAAAAACCTAAACAACTCTAGGGAAGCTAATTCCCATGATATCTAGTAGAAGAAGCTGTTGCAAGCCTCCATTGTCGCAGGAAGTTGCAAACCTCCCATATCATCAAACCATTGTCGCAGGAAGTTGATTAGCAGATAACAATCTAAGAGCATTTTGAGTCTGAGTGGTAGATTATCTTGCGATATTCTCAAATCCCAAGCCAGCTCCAGTCCTTTAGTAATAGCTGGTAACTTTGAAAGAAGGTTGCAAGCAACACATAGAATCATTATCGTTTACAATAGTGATTACTTATGATACTACTTTTTAAAAATAAAAAAAAATATGAAAAATAATCATTAATCTATGTATGAGGTTGGATGAAATTTCAAAAATAACCATTAACTAGATAATATAGATGGTTTGTGTTGCGCCACCAACCAAGTTAAATTTTGTTCTAACATAATAGAAGTATGATAGTGTTTTTTAAAAAGCAAGAAAACATTGGGATCCAGTTTATTGATTCGAATAAGTTTAATACTTCTGGTTAATTTAATAATATGATTAAAAAAACCAATGACAATAAAAAACTCCAAAAATGATCAGTGACTAATTGAGAAAAAATGAATGTTTGTCAGTATCATGAAAAGATACCCTCTAAATATTTTTAAAAAATCTCAACAATCTTATTTAATAACAAAACAAAAATTAAATGAGAACATGATAATCTTATAAAAAAACAAATAAAAGAAATATAAAGCTTAATCAATAGCAAAGCAAATGTTAAAGGACAAATTGAAAAAATTCAATTTTAAGAAGGATAAAAAAAAAACCTAATTTAAGTTAGCATGCTAAATTTATGGCTTGGTCGTAAGACCAGGATAGCCCTGCATAGAAGAAATTGAATAAAACAATTGATGTCAACTTTTCAGCGAACTAAATGATGAAAAACGAACATTAAAAAAAGTTGAAAAAAAAACCTTAGTTAATTTGACTAATTCGTGACTCGGGATATGAGATCATGATAACTCCACATAAAAAAAAGCAAAAAAAAATTCACGAAACTCAAGGCCCAATAACCTAACATCAAAGGAGGAAAAAAAATCAATTTGTAAAAAAAATCTAAAAAAATATGGAAGTTAAATTGAGCTGATCCTTAAAACTCATAACTAAAGTCATGAGATCGAGATTATCCCATAGAAGAAAAATACAAAAAATCTAGAAGTAAAATTTCTAATCATCCAAAATTAAAAAAAAAAAACAAATAATAATCAAAACAATGAGGACAAAATCTGATATAAAAACTAAATAAAAGAAATTAATGAGAAACTAAGTTGAAAATATAAATTAAAATCTAGAAAATGAAAAAAATAGCAATAAAAAAATGAGAATAAAATTGGATAAAAAATTAAATGAAATTAAATATTGAGGGAAATTTTAAATAAATAAACGATAAAAAATAGCAATAAAAAAATAAGAACCAAATTGATTATAACAAAAAAAAACTATAATGAAAATACAAACGAGATTATCTCATAGAAGAAAAATACGAAAAAATCATGAAGCAAAATTTCTAATCATCCAGAATTAAAAAAAACAAATAATAAAAAAAATGAGGATAAAATCTGATATAAAAGCTAAATAAAAGAAAATAATGAGGGACTAAGTTGAAAATTAAAATAAAAATCTAGAAAATGAAAAAAAAAAAAAGAGAATCAAATTGGATAAAAAAAAATTAAATGAAATTAAATATTGAGGGAAAATTGAAATAAATAAATAAAAATAAAAAATAAAGACCAAATTGATTATAACAAAAAAAAAAACTATAATGAAAATACAAAAATACCACTGAACATCAAATTTTTTTTTTTTATCTTAAGAAAATGTAGTCATTATACTTTGCAATCAAAGTAGTAAAATACCTAAAAGTTATGGCACCCTAGTTTTATTATTTATTTATTTTATTTAAGTGTATTTAAGTCATTAAAATGTGCTCTAAAATGTAAAAAAACCAATTTATTCATAATTAATATAATAATAGCAAATAAATCCTATGAAAAAAATTGTTTTGCCTCTAATAACGAGTTAAATGATTTTGTTTAAGAATAGTAAAAACATCATTTTACTATTTCAATCTACAATAAACTATGTTTTATGATCATCTTGATTGATAGTTTTTATTTTATTTTTAATTATTGAGGGAATGTAATTATAAAAAAAACACAAAAAATAAAATTTACGCTATTTGGCATCCAAATATTATTTAATTATGAAGTATCAAATCTCTATTATTGTAAATATTATATATATATATATAAATAAATAAAAGGTTGATTGGAGTAGACATTACTCGTTCTTAATTTCCACTTGAATCCTATCTATATCATAGGCTTAATCAAAGAAACTGACTAGCAGAAATTTCCTTAGCAGCTCGCTATTATTGTAGATATTATATATAAAAAATAAATAAATAAAAGGTTGATTGGAGTTGACATTACTCGTTCTTTTCACATGAATCCTCTGTATCATAGATTTAATCGAAGAGACTGAGTAGCAGAAATTTCCTTCGCAACTCGCTAAAATATATCACCTTGAGGTGTAGCTGGAATACATAATTCTGACAGAAATAAATCATGAAATCGACTTTGGCAACTTTCCCTTTTGCGAATCTTCTGCTGGCGCTCTCTTGCCTTTGGACACCTTTGCTGGTTCCAGTCCTCATCCAAAATGGTCGACCCGCAGCCACAAGGCTGATCTTAGCCAAGTTAGGGTGAGGATGAGGATGAGGATGAGGATGAGGATGAAGTCAGTGGTTAATTCAAGGGTTACTGTTCTGTCTCCCTATCCCTATCAGCGGCCTTCCCCTTGCACTCATGACCTCTCATTGTGTACATGCAATAAACATCGATGGCTTCACCAAGAAAACTATTGATAAAAGAAGCTTTAAAATCATGGCATCTAATAAACAAGCTCGTGTCGATTCGGCCACATATGTATCATGATTGCACAAACGACATGATTGAAGGTCTATTTATTTCAAAAGTGTTTATAAAAAAAATTATTTTTTTTATTTTTTTTGTTTTAAATTAATATTTGTTTGGTGTTTTCAGATTATTTTGATGTGCGGATATCAAAAATAATTTTTAAAAAATAAATAAAAATATTATTTTAATATATTTTTAAATAAAAAACACCTTAAAAAATAACCATTATCACACTCCTAAATACCTCTAAAGCCATGACCCTAGAGCTGTGGCAACAACTTCACTGTACAATTGGAATGGGAAGCAGCTGTCATATGTCAGCAAATTATCATTTCATTTTTTGAGAAACTTTATAAATTATAAATTTTCAAATATAAACCAAAAATTTAAAGAGCTCAGTGTCCCTTTCACATCTAAACACAAATTATTATAGATTAAATTGTTTTTGTCAAAAAAACTTGTTAAGTATATAGTTGGAGTAAGATTGTTTTCTTCATGAGATACATTTGACATTGAAAAAATAATTAAAGATAAAATGATTCATTCAAATTTTTTAAGCTTCGATATGATTTGCTTTTCACGGCATAAAAGTTTTTGAGCTTCATTAATGTAAGAAGATGGTTTTAAATGAAATAGATAAATTATTTAAGAATTAGGAGTTTTATATCAAAAAAGGAGAATTTTATTCTCTTTGATTTAGAAATTTCAACCAAGCCCATTTAAAGGTATTAAGTTTAATTAAATCAAGAAATGTGTAATTTGTTTTAAGTCTTACGGATTAAAAGTGAAACCTATGAAAAAAAATGGATTTTTTTTATGGTTATAGGTTGAAACAACTAATAGACCCAATAAAAATCAAGTTGATGGTATGCCTTTAACATCGATATGAGATATAACGACAAGCCATAGTATTTCAATGGTAGGCACATTTCATCCTAGCTCAAGTCATATATTGGTTCGAGATAGGGTTAAAGAACAAATGATTGAAATAAGGGCATAAATAAAAGAAACAAATAAGAGCATAAGTCAAACAAAAAAAAAATTAAAAAAGGGAGGAAATACACATATTTGGATTTACATTTTCTTTCCCCTCCTGACGCTTTCAGTTTAAGATCTTTTTCTCCTCCTCCATCTTTTATGGAATTTTAATATGTTTGAGTTTCTTTTATTTGGAATTTATTTTAATATAACTTTTGTTTATGAAACTCATTTTAATATAATTATTGTTGAACAAGATTTTTGTTGTTGTTATTGTTGTGAGTTCCTAGAATTATAATCCCAAATGCATTTTGGGGATTATACCAACAAAAAAAAATGACCACTCATAGTCCGATGGAGTATATGAATAAATATTTTCAACGAAATATGCAATGGAATATTTCGTCGACAATTAAGGTGAATTTCTAACAAAATATTCTGTTAGTAATTAATGTTGCTGATGGAACTCCAACGAGAAATAGACTATAAAATCTAATTTTTTGGTATGAATATTTTATCGGTAAATTCATTAAAAAAATTTACCAATAAAATCTACGATGAAACACAAATCCATGAAAAGAATATTGCTGGTGACATTTTTCCATCAGCTATGATTGTAGACATAAGCCACCAACTAATGCTCAGTTGAATGATTCTATATTATGAATCAATATTTTTTCTAGTTATATGAAAATATATATCAAGAAAAAAAAGGAGAAAGATGAAAATGCATCGGAATTTACATATTTATATACCTTCAAAACGAATATTGACAAGAATAAATATCAAGATAAATAGTAATTTTAGTGTTTTTTTATCATTCAAGTTTGGTTTATTTATTTTAAAGATATATCTCTCACATTGATCTAAGTATATTTAGAAAACTTCTAAGTATTGCCTTGAACAACCAAATGTTCTTAACCATCTGATCAACTTCTTATAATTATAAATTTAATATCCTTATATTAGCTTTCACACAAGAAAACTTAGCCATTTTGTGTTTAGATTTCAAAAATCAACGCATCTAAATTCTAGATAAATCTATAATGTAAGTAGATTTCATAAAAAGGATGCCCCCTCCATGTATAAAACTTGCTTTTTCGTTTTTGGTTTTGTGCATATATATTTCCTTGATGATTGCAAACATTAACTTAGACTAATTAACATATATATATATGGGGTGTTTGAGAGTGTGCTAATGATTGTGGTTCAAAGTGTTTTTCACTGGGAAATGTATTAAAATAATATATTTTTTAAAAAAATTATTTTTGATATCAACACATCAAAACAATCTGAAAACATAAAAAAAATAATTTTTAAATAAAAAAAGAAAAAGTTCTAGATTTTTAGAAAATACGATTTCAACCGCATTCTCAAACACTGCCGAAAAAAACATAATGCTTTTGCAAGGAGGAAAGAAGGATAAGGAAAATATTAAAAACAAAACTAAAACCTCTTGAGAAATTACAGTAGTTCCAAATCTATTGTTTTTATTCACTTAAACAATATAATAATGTTTTTGTCCCTCCATCTAAAAACTCAAATTTAGTTTTTAAGGGTATCGAAGTCTTTTTATATGGCTCATTTGTCATTACCAAATAAAACGAGGATAAATAAATATTTTCTTATCTTAATTGACAGTAAAATAATCTAAATATCATTGGAAGCAAAAACATTAAACCTAGCGTCAAGGGTATTTTGGTATTTTCACAATTTTTTGGCTATTATTAT
>Ga0325414_1001786_pt1 | contig 21314 bp, 8 predicted proteins | sample PopdelMetagenome_8_FD_206183 | JGI IMG/M metagenome (GOLD analysis project Ga0325414, IMG submission 206183) | Populus deltoides microbial communities from Bellville, Georgia, United States - Leaf-PdKOR-R3 | ecosystem: Host-associated > Plants > Phyllosphere > Phylloplane/Leaf | place: USA... | reverse complement strand
TAAAATTTATACATAATTTAAGTAACTTTTCATTAACTAACAATTAACAAACTTAAAACAAACAACACATGCACCAAAACATCATTTCTTTTCCTTTCTATCTTCACATAATTGCATGATAATTCCACGAGCATTAAAGTTAGGTAGAACAAACAAAATTATCAAACAGATGAATATGCCCATATGCAATCTCACCACAGATCTTTTTAGCACAAGATATTCAATTGCTTACTTGTTATGGTGTATTATGACCATTTGGGACTACAAATACTTCATTATCAAGAGGGATGTCAATAGATTGCCATTCTGACTGAATGAAGCGCTCGTTATCCCAACATTTCCATTCTCGAGAAAGCCTAAGAAGATGACGAACACCAATATAAGTTAAAGAAACATGGACTGTGTCTTAACAACCTTTGGCATGATTATTGATCAATCAACTAATAACAATTCAATAGTTGCATCCAAGATTATCAAAAACGTGTTTTGGTTGCATCCCATAGTCAATGAAAATAATCAATCACAATGAAAAATCAACAAAAATAGCCTACTATCCATTCTTGATGATTAATTTCAGTAAATACAAGTTTAATTGGTTGTCTGAACAAGACTCCCTTGCTAGAGTAGAAAGGCTCCTAGAAAAACTAAAGCAAAAGAAATTGGCAAGTTCTCAAAGTGTTGTTTACTTATACCGCTGCAGTAGGTTAGTGAATGTTCTGCTTAACACATCAAGATAAAACACGATTCATCTAAGCAAGTTTAGTGAAGTTGAAAAAGCTAAACAGAGAGAAACATGATTATATACTTATCGAGTTGGAAGATTTACAAGACCACGAAAATGCTTGCCAGCATTAGAGTATCTCTATTTCTCATCATAAGCTATACCCCTCCCCACACCATAGCCAAATCCATAACCAATTCCACATCTAGCACCCAATCCTATGCCAAACTGCAAACCAGGAATACCAGGATCAAACCCAACACTTGAAGAATTGACCATTTAAAACCTCAGTAAAACACAATATGATGATAATGATCATCATCACATATAAGATAAAAAGCAACACAAGTTGCAACCATCAAATAGAAATATTAAATGCAGTCACATAGCACAACTAAGACTCAAAAAAGAAAAAAAAAGGTCAATTGAGAGTATTGAAGTTTACTAAACCAATTCTTTGTACAATCGATTTCCAACTCTAAATCAAACAAACACAAGCGTTTTTGAAATCCTTCCAAAAACATCAAAAGAAGAGAAAAAAGCATTACTTTGCAACAAGAAAAATGGCTGACAAGTTTTGTCTATTTCAAATATAACCAGCAAAAACCAAGACATTAAAGTCAGCTAGCAACGAAAGAAGGCTAAACACTTTTCTCATTCTAAAACAAGCAAAGAGAAAAACATAATAATCGTACCTTAGAGGGAATAAAGGACTGCAAGGCAAATCATAGATTGCTTTAAGTTACAAGAATGTATGTGACAATTTGCAGAGGATTACATGGCAGCCGATTTCTTAATTTGACTGGCGATTTGGGGAAAGGGACTGGCAATTTGGGGAAAGGGAAAGGGAAAAGGGAAAAGGGAAAAGGGGAAGGGTGGAGTGTCGGGCGGGGGAGTGGGGACTCATAGGGAAATAGGAGTGCAACTATTTAATTTTAATGTAAAATCGTGAAATCGGTCTGATTTGAGCAATTTTACTAAGTCGGACCGATTTTACATGAGTTTGACCGGGTTTAACCGATTTTACTGGTTTTCGAGTTTTTAACCCGATTTAACACGTTTTTGTGTTTTGATGATTTGTTATAGTGGGTGATTATATTAGATTTACTTGGGTTTTATTTCTTGCATACAAAGATGAGTCATTTCGAGCTTTTTCAAAATTTTACAAAAGAGTTCAAAATAAAAAAAAGTTTGCTTGATTTCTAAAATTAGAAGTGATCATGAAGGAGAATTTGGAAATCTTGCATTCGAAGATTTTTATGTAGAAAATGGTTTTTAGCATGAATTTTATACTCTTAAAACTCCACAACAAAATGGAGTTGTTGAGAGAAAAAGATTGTTCACTTTGAAAAATGAAAAGAAATATGCTAAATAAGTATAGTTTGCCTTAATATTTTTTGGTGAAAGCCATAAATACTTCTTGTTATGTTTCAAACTGAGTTTTTCTTAAACTGATTTTACTTAAAACTCCATATGAGCTTTGGTTTGAACATAAACCCAATATTTCCTGTTTTTATGTATTTGGATCAAAATGCTTTATTTTAAATAACAAAGATATTTTAGGAAAATTTGATGGTAAACCCGATGAAGGTATATTTCTTGGTTATTTTTCCATTAGCAAAGCTTATATAGAGTATATAATCATAGAACCCTAGTCGTTGAGGAATCTATTCATGTTGTGTTTGATGAACTCAACACACTTGACCTTTAAAAGGTAAAAAAATTGTTGTAGATGTTGTTTTTGATAAGTTAAACCTAAATGAATCCAACACATTTGATCTTTAAAAGAAAAAAGGGATTGATGTAGATGTTTTTAATAAGCTAAACATAAATAAAGAACAATTGTTGTAGATGTTGTTTTTGATAAGTTAAACCTAAATGAATCCAACACATTTGATCTTTAAAAGAAAAAAGGGATTGATGTAGATGTTTTTAATAAGCTAAACATAAATAAAGAACAAGAGGACACCACTAGAGAGAGAGGCCAAATAAAAGAATCATAAGTAATTTCTCAACAAAATGATCAATAACATGAGCAACCTTCACAAAGTCTTCCTAAAGAAATTCAAATATCAAGAGGATTTTCACAAGATGTAATTATCAGTGACCTATCAAGTGGGGTTAGAACACGATCCTTCATGATTAATCATGTAGGTAATGTTGCTTTCATTTATAAACTTGAACTAAACAATTATAATGAAGCCTTGCATGATGAACATTGGATACTCTCAATGCAAGAAGAGCTTGATCAATTCGGAAGAAATCATATATAAGAATTAGTCCTTAGGCCCAAAGAGTATTCCATTATTGTAATCAAATGGGTCTTCAACAATAGATTTGATGAGTCCAAAGTTTTTCGGAATAAAGTTTGCTTGATTTCCTAAGGATACAAGCAAGAAGAAATAATAGACTATGATGAGACTTATGCTCTCGTAGCTATAATGAAATCTATGTTAAGTTTTCTGAAAGCATATAAACACAATGAAAATGGTAATTTTAAATATTTTATGAGTCCTAAGAATCTCGTTAGACAATTTAGAGTTATTTAGGGTTTATATAAAGATTACCTAAAGATCATATCATTTTTCTAAAGTTTGATTGGTTTTTTTAAGGCTAAGTTGTTACAAACCACTAACCGTCCAAGTGTTATGCTTTTAATAGTAATTCAAATGAACACTGGTAAGAAATATTCTAAAATTGTTTTAAGGAGTGAGGGATCACTATGCCTTTAAGTGCTAGCTCTCTATTTTTGTTTTTGATGTTTTTCTATGTATGTTTTTGTAATTTATATAGTTTTTCTATCTACAAAACAATATAAGGCATTTCATTCTATTTATAGAAAAATCCTAATAATCCTATAAATGATTAAAAAAATTAATTTCTCTTTGAATAATATCACACATATTATTTAAAGGTAATTTTATAAATTTATTCAATAATGTCCCTACTTGATTTTTTTAGGTCTAGAATCATAATCCTTGGAATAATTACATTCAAGTTTTAATTTCTAAAACTTATCTTTAATCAAGCTACACTTGATTAATTGTTCCAGTTCAATTTATAAGCAATGATTCTTATTGTGTATGACATATTAGGTTCATAATATATTGGTCAAAATATAAATTATAATCCAAATCAAAATAGAATTAAATAAATTAAACAATTGAATTTATTATCAATTAATCTATTTATATTTGAAGATTAAGTGCACTATCTATCAATATATTATGATCCTTGAAAGTTTAGAAAGTCATACATGATTTGACTGAACATTTTAGTGAGTAGTTTCTTGATATAATTATTATCTCCTTATCAAGAATATTCTAATTTAGATATTATAGCATAAAATATATTTTCCTTTTCAAATCATATTTGTTCTCAATACTTATAGTCATTGATTCTTTGAATAAGATTTGAAACTCTTTTCAAATCTCATTCCACCTTACGCAATGATTTCACAATCAATACTATTTAAGAACACGTGGAATATTTTCTATAATTCATCTATGGTGATGAATCCTATCTTGATCACTCAAATACTTATAGTTCATGTTATACCCAATGTTTGCTCATTTGTTATCATTATTCAAGACAACTTGTAGTTAAGATCAAATAATAACATTCCCTATATAAGATAACTTAGTAATCTCAAGTATAAGGATTACTTACATAACTGTCACGCGAGCTTTTCTATATACACAAGTGATCTCTCCATATGAAATTCTTATACGGGTTAGTTTAATGTATAAATCATCTAACAAACACCAACATGTTAGTTTTAAGTATTCATCATATCTTAGCTTATGAGAACAACTGTTTTTTTTATATAAATAAAAGAATATAATATATATTAGTCTCAACAACTCAAATTAAGGTCCAGTCTTAATAGAACATTCACCAGGAACTTTTAGGAACAATGTTTTAATGCAATAAGAATCTCATAATTATGATAACATTATAATTTTCTTTACAAAATATTTGTCCTAAAAACTTTATCTTTACTTAAGATTTATTAATCAAACACTAGTTTTATTAATAAAAGATAAATAAAAATTAAAGATAAAGAAAATCCATAATTAATTATAAATATATTTTGCATAGACAAAGTTGTGCCACATGTAACAAACTAATTTGCTACATGGCATATACATTAATAATATCATATTTGCACTAAAGCTAATCACTTATGTATCTAATACCATATGCCTTCATATAGTGATTATGCTTATGCTGAGATAATGCCTTAGTGAGAGGACCTACAAGATTCTCTTTAACCCATTCTACATTTACATTTTTCTTTTCTATGATTTCTCTAATAAAATAAAATCGACTAAGTACATGTTTTAATCGTTGATGAGACCTTGATTTTTTTTTTTTGCTTGTGTAATGCTTTATTGTTATTATAGTACAAGGCTACTGGATCAATAATGTTAGCAATTATAACAGCTATCGATTTCTTGATATAAATAACCCTTTTGATTGCCCTTGATGCAAAAAAGTATTTAGCTTCAGTTATAAAATCTGTAGTGGTCTTATATTTAGAACTTTTCCAACTTACAATACCATTATTTATAATAAAAACATATCTTGATTGAGATTTGCTATTATTAATATCTAATTGAAAACTAGTATATGAATACACCATGAACTACAAGTCCATCTCCTTCATAAATCAAAAAGACATTTTTAGTTTTTTTTAATTATTTAATAATGTTTTTAACAATTTTTTAGTGACCCTCACTTGAATTAGATTGTTATCTACTTATTATACTCAAAGTATATGATACATTTGGTCTTGCATATATCATCATATATATTAGGGATCCTATAGCCGAAGCATAATGAGTTCTTTCCATTATAACTCGCTCAATTTGTGTTTTAGGACACATATCCTTGAAGAGACATATCCTATGCAAAACAGATAAGCATATTTTCTTGGACTCTTCAATGCTAAACTATTTTAGCATATTGTTTATGTACGTGGATTTTTATTCTTAGCATATCTACTGCTTCTCCTATATTTTTCATGGAGAAATTCTTAAACAACTAAATCTTTACTAACTAGAGTAAATGAATGTCATTTTCTATCAATAATATGTTATCTAAATTAAATATTAGAAAAATGACTCCACTTTCATTAACCTTTTTATAAACACAAGGCTTATTTGTATTTTTTATTGTTTGATTATCTCATCAAAATGAATATTCCAACTTCTTAAGCTTGTTTAAGTCTATAAATAGATTTTTATAACTTGCATCATTTGTTAACAAATTTCTTAGAATCGTAACCTTCAAGTTATGTTATATTCACATCTTTGTAAAGATTCTCATTCAATAATGCAATTTCAACACCCATTTACCAAATCTTATAATCATGGTATGCAACTATAGAAAATAAAATCCTCATGGAATTTAACATAGCTACCAGCAAGAAAGTTTCATTAAAGTCAACCACTTGTCTTTGTTTGTAATCTTTAGCAACCAATCTAACTTTGTATATTTCTATGTTACCATCCATTTTAGTTTTTCTCTTTAAAACCCATGTACATCCTTTAGGTTTTATCCCTTCAAGTGGATCAACCAAAGGCATACCTAGTTGGTGTACATGAAATCCATCTCAGATTTCATGGTCTCAAGCTATTTCTTAAAATCAATATTAGATATTACTTCCATGTAGTTGGTAGGCTCATCAAGTATGCACAACTCATCATTCTCAAGTTCCATGAAAAGTCTATATCTCATTGGTGTATGATATGTCTTACCAGATCTATGAAGTTCTTATGTTTCTTTAAATTTAAGCTACACATCGAATGTTATAGCCTTAGGTTTAAGTTTTAATTAGACGTTAGTTTACGGTTCTTGAACTTCTTTAAGTTCCATCTTCCTCCCACTAGTCCTTTCAATAAAAAAATATTTCTTTAGGAATGTACATGTTTTGAGACATACCCCTTTTCTTCAACGAGATGGTAAAGATAATATCCAATAGTTTCTTTTGGATATCTAATAAACTTATATTTATTTGACTTATCTCCCTAAATCTTTAAGTATGATAAATTTAGTCCCTTACCTTTCTTTATTTCATATAAAGTCATATTAATAGATTTTATTGGAACTCTATTTAAACAATAAGCAATAATTTGTAAGGCGTAACCCTAGAAAGAAGGTGAAAGGTCTACATAGCTCATCATATACCACATCATATCCAACTGAGTGCAATTTCTCCTTTCAAACATCCATCATTTTATGAAGCTCCAGGAGGTGTCCTTTATGAAAGAATTTTATTCTCTTTTAGATAATCTTGAAAATCTTGACTCAAGTATTCACTATATCAATCAAATCAAAGTGTCAAATATTCTTTCTAAGGTTTGATTAGTTTCTTTAAAGCTAAGTTGTGTAAACCACAAGTCATCCAAGTGTCCGGTCTCTAATAGTAATCTATATGAACCACCAATGAGAAATCTCCTAAAACCTTTTTTAGAAGAGAGAGAACCTATGCCTTTGAGTTGTAGCTCTCTATTTTCATTTAATTTTTTTTGTATATATGTTTTTTCTAACTTACATAGTTTTTCTCTTCATAAAAAATATAAGTTATAACATTCTATTTATAGTAAAATCCTAATAACCTTATAAATGGAAAAATATCAATTTGTCTCCTGAATATTATCATATATATTATTTTAGGATAATTTTAGAAATTTATTAAATCAAGCTTTACTTTATTTTTCTATGTTTAAAATTTTAATCTCTATATTAATTAGATTCAATTTTTAATTTCTAAAACTTATCTTCATTCAAGTCACACGTATTTATTAAATCAAGTCCCTATTTGATTTTTCTAGGTTTATAATTGTAACCCCTGTATTAATTAGATTCAATTTTTAATTTCTAAAACTTATCTTCAATCAAGTCATACTTGATTAATCATCACAGTTTAGTTTCTAGCAATGATTCTTATTGTCTGTGACCTAGTAGGTTTCTAATATGTTATCCCAAATATAAATTGCAATCTTAATCAAAATAGGATTAAATAAACTAAACAACTTATTCTATTATCAAAACAACATCTGATTGATTTATATTTGAAGATCAAATGCACCGTTTAACAATGAGTCTTGATCTCTCAAATATTAGAAAAGTAATGTGGTTTGACTTAACCTTTCAATGAGCAGTATCTCAATGTAATTATTATTCATTCATCAAGAATGTCTTGATTTTAATATTATAGTATGGAGTATTTGCTATGTCAAATTATATATGTTCTAAACACTCATAGTGATCGATTATTTGAATAACACTTGAAACTCTTTTGGAATTTCATTCCATCTTGTGCAAGGATTTCACTACAAATACTATTTGAGAACATGTGAAATATTTTTTTCTAATTCACTTAGGGTGATAAATCCTCTTTTAAACACTCTAATATCTTACTAAAAAAAACGTATAACCCTTTTTAGAAAAAATAAAAAAGATGCTAGAAAAAACAAAAAGAAAGAAGAATCAAGATGGAATTTAAAAGAATTTGGAGAGTTATTAGAAGAATTTAAAATTTAAATGAAAAAAACATCAAAATAAAATTTTAAAAAAGAAAATAATTTAATGTTTAGATTTAAAATTTAAATTAAAAAAATAAAGGAATTTAACATTTAGATTTTTAAAATTAAGATTCCAAAAAAAAAAAGAATTGAATGTTTGGTTTTAAAACTAAAATTAAAAAACTAAAAGAACTTATTTTTTATATTTAGAATTTAAATTAAAAAAACTTTAATGTTTAGATTTTTAAAGTTGAAATTCAAAAAATAAAGGAATTGAATGTTCATATTTAAAATTAAAGAAATTTAAAATTCAAAAAGATTTTGAAATTCAAGTGTAAATTTTTAACCCAGTACCTTATGCTTGTAACAATACTCCTCTCATATAAGATTAATGTCCTCTAGAGTCAATGAAAAAGTTAGGAAATTGATTGTTAACTTCTTTCAAATCTTACCTTGTTGTATCTTCCTTAAATAAATTGGACCCTTGAATAAGTTCCATAACCACAATTTGATTTTTTTTTTCGTTATCTTCTCATCTAGGATAGCTATTGGACTAACTTTAACCATCTCATACTCATCTACCATTGGAATGTGAAAGATACTAATGCATTATCTCCTACTTTCTTTTTAAGCAAGGATACATGAAAAACATGATGAATGGTAGCTTTCACTGGTATCTCTAATTTATAGGCTACCATTCCAATATTTTGGATGATCTTATAGGGACTATAGAACTTGGGATTCAACTTGAAACTCTTTTCTAAGGCCATATTAGTTTGCCTATATGGTTACAATTTAAGGTACACAAAATCAACTACCACAAATTATTTTTTAGACCTCTATCTATTTGTAATTTGTTTTATTTTGTGTTTGGCCACTTCCAATTATTTTTTAAGTAACGAATCCATGTTAACCCTCATCTAAATCATCTTTTCAACTAGAGCTGTTGTAGTAATCTCTTATGTGGTCAAATTCCTACTAGGTGGAGGATATTCATATAAAGGCTGGAAATGACTCATCTTCATAAAAGAATGAAAACTTTAAATATTTCACCTTTGGGTCAATGATAACTAGAGGTGCTTTTTTTTTTGGATTGTGCATTATCATATATCTCAAATATGTCTCCAAATACTGATTGATGTTTCTTAGTTTGGTCATCAGTTTGTGGGTGATAAGTTAAGCTCACAAACAATTTAACACCTAACATTTTAAACAGCTTCCTTTAGAATAGCTTGTGAAGCTGGTAACCTATGAAAGTGGTAAAAACAGTCCAAGAACACTTGAGCTATGTCTTGATCTATGAATGGATATGTCTACGCAATAAAATATCTATATTTAGTGAATTTGTCAATTATCACCATAATAGTATCCTTTCCCCTTGACTTTGGAAGTTCTTCTATGAAATACATAATTATAACTTTTTATTTTCCATAAAAGGTTAAAGTAGTCTAAGATAGGCTTTCCTTTCCATTGTAGTTGTCTTGGAAATATTACATTCTTTCATAAGTTTCCTAACCAACTACTTCATTGATTAGCAATAAAACATTTTTTGAAGTATTTTATAAGAATCTTGAATTCATATATGTCTTTTATATAAAAACCATGTGCAAAACTCACCAACCTATTCCTCAATTCTCTATCTTTGCCAATTACTATTATGTTCTTATACCTTAGAATTCCTTCTGTCAAATTATAATTTAGCCATGTACTTGCATTAAATATTTTTCCAATAATAATCCCTAGCAACTTTAAGTCACCCCTGTAAGTATTGTTGATTTCTTCATGTTGGTACCACTACTATTATAACTTCCAGACTTCCCTATTTTATATAAGATATCTATTCATTTATTGATTAACTTTCTTTATTGTCAATTTTTATAGACAAAACATCTGTCTCTATATTTTCCTTTTATTTTCTATATTTAATTAGATATCTTAGCCTCATCAACTTAGTTAAGCCTTTCTTCAATATAGGAATATCAATCTTTTATTGTAAAATATATTTTAAACTTTCACGATCAGTTTTAATGATGAATTGATCATGCTTTAAGTAATACCTCCACCTTTCCACTACCATTAATATAGCCAAATATTCCTTCTCATAGATTAATAATCTCAAATATCCTGGACTCAATGCCTTACCAAATAAATCTAGGGGTTTCTCATCTAGACTTACAACTGCTTCCAATCTTTTAGTACATGCATAAGTTTCTAGCACAAAAACACTGTTGAAATTTTGAAGTGCTAATATTGGTTCCTTGTATAAAGCTTCTTTTAATTGATTAAAAGTTGTTTGAGCCTTCTCATTTTGGCTAAAGTTGTTTTTGTTAGCAACTCAATAAATGGTTTGCTAATAATTTCAAATCCCCTGCTAATAATTTCAAATCCATTAATAAAGTTTTTGTAATATCTTACCAACCTTAAAAATCCTTCCAATTCTCAAACTAAATATAGTGTACGCCACTTCTTTATAGCTTCAATCTTTTATGGATTGGTTGCTACTCCTTTATAGAGATGATATTATCCATATACTCTACTAGTTGCTCATAAAAAAGGCATTTTGACTACTTTGCAAATAGTTTTTTATCCCTTAAAATTCCACATACAATTCTAAGATGATTGATATGTAATTCCAAGGTTATATATATATATATATGAAAGACCTAGAAAGCCAAAAAAATGGATAATTAAAGCTTCATAAAAAAATTCTAGCACATTAAAAATTAATCCTCCACTTCAAGATTGTCAAAATCTAGAAACAATATTTAAGAACATTTGTTTCTCTTTAACAACAACAACAAAACATAATTAATTAATCAACATGAAATTTGAGATAGAGAGAGGTAAACACACCAATTTTTATAGTGGTTTGGACAATAGTATACTCCACTTCTTAAATATTTGTTCAAGCATTCACTATTACACACAATCTTCTTCACGAGTGAGACCAAACATGTTGCATAATCTTTTTTATGGACTCAAGATTAAATCCAATTTTTTTTTGGGCTTAAGATCAAACCTAATTGTTTTACCAGCTAAGGATCAAACATATGCCAATATTTTTCTATTCTCAAGATCAAACCTAATACTTTTATGGGATCAATGTAAAATTTAATCCTTTTACGAGCTTTAGGATCAAACCTATCACCTAACCTTTTTACAGGCTAAAAATTATAAAACCTTGTACATAGTCTTTTTCAGAGATCAAGATTGTAAACTTCTTTTTGGCTCTCTGCCAAATGATATACCCTAGTGGTTTAAGTGCTACTTACATTTTCACAATTATTTTTCTCTCACAAGAGAATGAACACATCTTACACAAGTGAAGATTACAAAGATTAAGCTCAAGTTTTTATGGAATGTAATCTAATGCACAATGGTGAAAAAAATGATTTTGATGTAATGAGACTCCAAGCTTTTTAATAGAATATAAGAGAATAAACAAAGCTTTTTAGAATGAGAAATATCAATGCATCAAGAGTAAGAGCAATTAGAAATATTGAGAGATTTCATAGAGAGAGTTCTTACTTGAAATCAAATGGATATTTTGAGGAAAATGCTAAAACTAGCCGTACTAACAATTAAAAAAATAAAATAAGAGAAGAGCCTTTTCTCTTCCAAGTGTTTTTCTTCAATGTGAGAAACAACTAAGGGGATTTTGAGAGGAAAAGAGTTTTTGCAAGAACAAGAAGAGTATTGAACACATTTCTCTCAAAATTATCAGTTTGTCACCTTATCTAAAAATGAACAAATGGTGTTAAAATCAATGTGATAAGATTTTTAGATATAAATGGACAATAATATATTTTATAATGCAATAACACATAATAAGTATCATGTTTTTCTTTATAGTGAAAATACCAAAATATATGGTGAAATAGTTTTTCATGAGATATTTTTCATGTAATATTTTGTGCTAAAAATATTTTTGGATAGGAATTCACAAATAAAATATTTTAGGATGATGCTTTTTTTTTTTTGTAATGCCAAATCATATTCCATGAAGACTTGATCATATAACATAGAGCTTAGACATCTTTAAGTCCTATAACATCCAAGGAGTTCATAGCTTCAATTTGATGCAAAAAAAATTCCTACAACAATAATATTTTGAAATAAACATTAAATGCAATAATATGTTTTTATCATCAAAACAAATAATTAATAGATGATCAAATACCTTTGGGCTAACAATCTCCTCCTTATTTTTGTTATGATGACCATGTAATGTATAATATGGAGATAAAAGATATTATGCATTTAAAAAGCTCCCTCCATCACAAACAATATGTGTGAAAGTGTATTGTGACTCCTCATATGTATGTGCATGGTTTAACCATAAAGAGAATAATGTTTATGCATGTATTATAATCATATATTTCATGCATTCTTATATTTAATCATTATAATCATCACATAATATTATTCTTCCCCTTTGTCATATATCTATCACATAATCGTCTCCTTACATTTTCTCCCTCTTTGGCACATCTAAAAGGGAATAACCAAGAGTAAAGATATGACTGAAAGAATATACAAGTAACATGTGATAATATTCATCATAAATGTATGAAACTCCCCCAACCACGGTGCATATAATGACTTAAAACATTTTATACTTATTTGCAAATCTATTAAAAACCAAAGGATGATAAACAAACTAACAAAAGATCAAAATGCGAAAAATGCCCAAATTTTATAATAGAAAACCAAAAAATCATAAACGTTCTGACCATTTCTATGAATATAGCTAAACATTTTGAATAGTTCGACCAATTTCTGGAATATTTAGAAATCTCAGCAACATTCATGGTAGTTTTAACATATATGATGCATATATTATAATCAATATTAAAACGTTACATGCTTCTAATAATACATTCATAACAACATGTATTCAATTTTATAAACATAAAATTAGAAACACAAATACCACAAATGTCATTGTGTTAATATGCAATAACATCATAATTTTCTCTATTAATAAAACAATCACATTATAACAAATAGAATTATAGAAGCATAGTAAAATATAAAACTATCCTAAGATCCATATATTACATACCCAAAATAAAATCCATAATTTTCAAGCATAAGCAAACTAGAGAATGATTAAATGTAAATAAGTTCAATCATTATGAAAAACATATGAATATAAGGATAAAGATGCATTAATAAAAGAAAACAAAAACACCCGATGATGAGCTTAAGCTTAATCGGTAGGATCACTTTCTTGATAATTCCATCATACCTTGCGTTGGATTTGTGCTTATGAATCTAACCATCCTAAAACATATCAACTTCAAAAACATATATTCAAGTCATCATGGCTTAGTAATGATCGATAAGCATAACATAGTCTATCTAAGAAGTTCCAATAATCTTTTTTTTTTATAAAGTCATAATGTCTAGGGGTATTAATGAAAATGCATTAGTAATTGGTAATCTCAAACTATCACAAGGAAATATCAATAGTGATACCATGCTCACGCTCAGTCAAAAGCTTGTCAATCACTCAGACATACTTCAATGAATTTTTGTTCATCTCAGCAGCTTCTTGAAACTCGTACTAAATGCTTCTCAATACCTCCAATTTTATAGATCAAGTGTCCAGTGGTGGTATTATATGAGAATGATTCTTGTTTAACCTTAGAGAATGAGAAAGATAGTCTTTTCTTAAGAAATATTTTTGAAGTGTTTTAGGATTTTGTTTTAGGAGAGAGTGAATGCTTTGTTTAAAGAGACAAAGAAATTTATTAAGTATTTGTGAAATGTAATAAAGATAATAGAAATATTGTAAATCAATTCTTTTTATCTAAAAAGATCTTTTCATATCCAACAATCGTTTATCATTTTTGACCAAAGTCTAAAAGTAAGAAAATATTGTGTATGAAAAGGAAGTTTGACAAGTATCATCAATGCATCTCCACACACTATAAAGGTAAGACTATTTCTTGCACAAGACCTTTCATATTAAAAGCAAGACCATTCACAATACATATTCAATATATCCAAAATTTCTTTGCCTAAAATACAATCTCTTCTTTCATGTTCAACCAAGAGAGAACATACAAGTTGAAAATTCTCTTTATTTTCGTTAAAGCTTACAAGTCCAGGCTTGCTCTTTTATGTCCAAGTAGTTTCTCCTCGATTGGTCAAAACTTAATGATCAATACTAATCTTTTCTTTAAAAGACTAAAAAGATGTTTTTCTTCCAACTAAGCTCATTTTCATCACCTTGTGCATGAATGTTCAAGTATTTTATGCAATTCATGCAAGCATACAAACAAGATTCATAAAACATGCTAAGAATATTGAAATAAGATTAAAAAAAGATTACCCATACCTAGTTCAAGTCAAAGCACAAAATCAATCTTCACTTAACTACTCCATGAAGATATCCATAATTAGCTTATCAGTGATCATAAACTTAAGAGATATATCACTTTTTTTTGCACATGATCATGAATAAAATGGTGTCTAATCTTTATATGCTTCGTCTTAGAGTGTTGGATCAGATTTTTGATTAATTTGATAACACTAGTATTGTTATAATAAATTGGAATATAGTTTGACTAAAGACCAAAGTCCATCAATGTTTGCTTCATCCAAAGTATTTGGGCATAACATGATTCAACAAGAATATATTCAGCTTTCATAGCAAAATTTTCCACTGAGTTTTGCTTTATGCTAGATCAAGATACTAAGACATGTCCTAGGAATTAACATGTGCCATTAGTTTTTTTTTGGTTGACTATGCAACCAGCAAAGTCAAAATTCGAATAACTAGTCATGACAAAATTATCCATCAGAGAGTAAGAAAGACCTATATCAATTATACCTTTTAAATATCTAAAAATACATTTAATAGTATGAAGGCGTGACTCTCTAGGACTAACTTGGAAATAGGCATATAAGAAAACAATGAGCATGATATTTGGTCTACTTGCCATTAAATAAAAGTAAACTACTAATTAGACCTCGATATTTAATTATGTTCACTTTTTTTCCAAGTTCAACTTTGTCTAGTTTAGTAGTAGTGTTCATTGGTGTTAAGCTAAACTTCATATATTCCAAATTAAACTTTTTTAACAGCTCTTTGATATATTTGACTTGACTTGTGAATATACCATATTTATCTTGCTTAATGTGTAGTATGAGGAAGAAGGTCATCTATCACATCATGCTCTTCTCAAATTCTATATGTTTATAATTTTAAAATTTCTTTCATAAAGACTCATTAGTAGCACCAAATAAAATATAGTCATGCTTGTATTTTACAAATAATGTTGAATCTATTTTTCCCATATTAAAGTTTTTTGAAATGAAACAAATTTACTCAATCTTTCATAGCAAGATCTAGGAGCTTGTTTAATACCATACAAAGCTTTATAAGTTTACAAAATATGATTTGGGAAATTATAACTTTCAAATCTAGGAGGTTTCTTAACATGAACTTTTTCTTGAATGAAACTATTTAAAAATGCACATTTAACATCCATTTGAAAGGTTTAAAATTCTTAAAATCTACAAATGCTAGCAATATACAAATTGATTCCATTCTTGCTATAAAGGAATAAGTCATATCAAAGTCTATGCCTTCTTCTTGGCCTTGTGCAACCAAACGAGTTTTATCCCGAACAACTTCTTTAGAGTCATCTAGTTTGTTGCAAAAGACTCATTTGGTTCCAATAATGGAACAATTTTGGGCCTAAGGATTTATTCCTATACTTGGTTTGTTTTGAATTAATCAAGCTCTTCTTGCATTGAGAGTATGCAATACTTATCACACAAGGCTTCATCATTATTCTTAGGTTTAAATTTTGAGATGAAAGCAACAACACCAATTTGATTAATCATAGAGGATCATTTTTTGACTCCACTTTATAAGTTGTCAATAATTGCATCTTGTGAAAACCCAATTTGATTTTGAATTGCTTTAAAAGTCTTTGACAAGGTTCTCCTTGGTCATGTTGAATATATTATTGAGTCATCATTAGATGTTTTTCTCTTTGATCATCTTTTACAATGGTGTTTTCTTGATGTTTACTTAGATTTAATCCATGTAAAACAACATCTACACTATTATTTTTTGGAAGAACAAAAGGGTTAAGACTCTTCAAATACAACATGCATTGATTCTTCAATTACTAGAGTTTTATGATTATAAACTTTATAAGCTTTGCTAAGTAGATGAATAACCAAGAAATATGCCCTCATCAGATTTAGCATCAATTTCTCCCAAATCATCTTTGGTATTTAATATAAAATATTTTGATCTAAATACCTAAAAAGTATGAAATCTTAGGTTTTCTTTCAAACAAATGTTCATATGGAGTTTTATGCAAAAATTGGTCTAAGAAAAACTCGATTTGAAATATAACAAGAAGTGTTTATGACTTCCACCTAAAATTATTTAGGCAGACTATACTTATTAAGCATAGATCTTCCAATTTCATAAGGGGGGTGGTTTATCCTTTCAACAAATCTATTTTGTTGTGGAGTTGTACAAATTGACAATTTATGCTTAGAACTTTTTTTTTCACAAAACTTTTGAATGCACAATTTTTAAATACTCCACTGTGATCACTTCTAATTTTAGAAATCAAGTAACCTTTTTCTTTATGAATTCTTTCATAAAATTTTGAAAAGGCTTCAAGTGCTTCATCTTTACGCCTAAGAAATAAAACTCATGTAAACTTAATAGAGTCATTTATAATGAAAAATGCATAACACTAAAAAGATCAATATGAAATAGTAGCAGTGCACGATATTCTTAGTTTGGAATGATATTATGACTTTCTTCTTATATTATCAAGCATAACAAATAACTTTCTTTTTGTATTCTAGTTGTGGAAGTCCTCTTATGAGGTAAACTTCCTCTCATAAGCTCTTTTATGGATAATTTTAGGATCAACTTTAAGTTGGCATGTCACTGTCTTCTATATCAAATACAAGGTGAATCCACCAAAGTACTAAAACACATAAAATCATTGTCAATTTCTTTTAAATCAATCATAAAAGTGTTTTTAAGTCTTTTTCCTATGAAAATGATTTTATTTTCAATAATACATATGACTAAGAAATGTAAAGAATAAAACAAAATACTCTATTACCCCTATCACATAATTAACTAATACCTTGCAAGTTATACTTTAAACCATCAACAAGTAAAACATGTTAAATAACAGGGGAATTTTCAATATTAATGATACCTTTTACCTTTATCTTGGTATCATCTTTGAATATCAAATGTCCAACATTCTTTTCATTGAAGGAAGTAAATTTGTATTTGTCAACCGTTATATGTCCTAAATATCATTTTCCCTTCTTTTCCTATAAGGAAAAATCTCAATGTGTTTGTTTTGGCACCTATAATCTCATGGCTCCATTCAGATCAATATATATGCCTTTTGGCACCCAAATATGTTTGTTCCATGTTCAAACATTTTTTATGTATGCAATGTTTATCATGAAAATTATCTTTGCCACACAATACACAAGATGTAGAGGATGTGGATTCTTTCACAAACAAAGTTGAGTAAAGTCTTTTAATTTTTTTTTCAGATTATACCCCAAACCACTTTTCTCAAATACACATCTTTGATTACATAAAAGAATATCTAAGTTCTCATTTTCTTTTGTAAAATTAAGAACTTGAGTTTTCAAAAACTAATTTTCTTTAACTAAATTCTCATTTGTTGAATTAGGTGCATTTTAGAAAGAATCTAATTGCCTTTTAAAACCAACATTCATTTTCATTAAGGCATTCTTTTGTTTTTACATAACATCATGATTTTTTGAAATAACTTCAAGTTTATTTTGGAATAATTTTTTTTTCTATATGGCTTCAAATAATCATGAAATAATTCTTTAAATGCATTTTCTAATTCATTGAATGTAATTTAAGGTTTAACTTCATTTACTTCATTATTGTCGAAGGTGTAGCTGGCCATTGAGCACAAGTTGGCTGATTATTCCAATATAATGCCTTTCCTTTATTATTTCTTAAATCTTAATTTTTTTTAACATTTGGGAAATCATACCTCATATGAATAAGCTTTTACATTCATAACAAATGATAGCATCCTAATTGCTTGATTTTCATTTACCAATTTTTTATCTTCTAAGATTTCATTGATTAGCACCACATGTCTTAAACTTTAAATATTTGAGGAAGTTTCTAGTTACTAATGTTATATCATCATTTTTTACCCTTATATTCATTTCTCTCATCATTGTTATTAACAACTTTTAAAGTTAAGGATTTCTTCTTGATATTACTATCGTCAACCACAAGTTCCTTTATTTTTTCTTTATAAGCAATCAATGAACCAATAAACTCATCATTATCAAGAGTCTTAAGATTTTTAGCATCTTTAATAGCTTTTACCTTTGGTTCTCAAGATCTAGGAAAAGAATTCAAAATCTTACCAACGTTCTTCATTAGTGATTTGTTTCCTAGGCTAACTAGTTCATTAATAAAGGTCATGAATCTAGTGTAAATTTCCTGAATGCTCTCATTAGGCTCCATTTAAAGAGTTCATTTTCTCTAGTAAAGCTTAACAATATAAAGTTGTTAACTTCACTTGTTTATTTATAGGTTACTTTTAAAAGTTTTCAAATCACATAAACCATTTTAAAATTCTTTACCTAGTAAACTCTAAATGTTCAATGGCATAAAAGAATGAATTCATTGCTTTTGCATTATAACTGTGCCTTTTCTTTTATTTATCATCCAACTCACTAATATGTTTTGAAATAACCTCTCTATATGAATCTATCTTGTGTATCCACTCTCAACAATATCCTATAATTCAATATTTATAGATTAAAGAAAAGTTTTCAATCTCACCTTCAAATAAGCATAATTTTTAACTTAAAAAAGGAGCCTTATTTAATAAAATACCCTAATATAATATAGAGTTTAGACATTTTCAAGTCCATACAACATCCAAGGAGTCCATAGCTTTGATTTGATGTAGAAAAATTGCTACATCAATACTACTTTGACATACATATTAAATGCAATAATATATTGTTATTATTAAAACAAATAATCCATAGGTGATTAAAGACCTTTGGGTTAACAATATCAATATATCATCAAAAAATACTAAAACAAACCTTCTCTAATAAGGCTCTAATTTGTTGTTCATTAAGGCTTGAAATGTGGCCGATGTATTAGTCAAGCCAAAAACAATTATCTTAAATTTATAGTGCCCATTATGAGTCATGAATTTTTTGTTTTCTTTTCTATATCCTCTTTACACATTCTCACTTGATAATATCTCAATCTTGACTCTGGCTTTGAAAAAAACTTCAAACCATGTAATTTATACATTAATGCATGTATTAAAGGAATAGGGAATTTTATTCTTAATAGTCAAGTTGTTCAATTACTTGTAATCCACACAAAACCTCCAAGTGTTATCCTTCTTCTTAACTAAGAGCATAAGAGAGGAAAATGGGATGCAACTATGTTTGATGACCCTATATTGTAACATTTCCTTAACTAATTTCTCTATCTTTTCCTTGTTCATGGATTATTGTAAGGTTTAATATTAACTAGTTTGGCTCTTGATATTAGTGGTATCCTTTGATCCAACTTCTAAGCTGGGGGAATGTTTTTTGGTTTTGTAAATACATATTTATATTCCTCTAGAAATTCCTTTACTTTTGGATTTTTCTCTGCCTATCTTGATTCTTCCATCACCTCCATATAAAATAATTGTCCTATAAAGCCATATGTTACTTTCTTTAGACTCTTGTGATCATCTATAGTTTAGCTTATTTAGTAATTCCTTTCAGTTCAAACATTCTTCCATTATTTTTGAATGATAGTTTCATCTTGATTAAGTCAAACAAAATTAGATAGTAAATTCTCATCCAATCTACTCCCTACACCATCTTATAACCTTCTAATTTCAACAATGTTAAATATCTTTGAAATTCATATCCCTGCATGAACTATATTAACTTGGAACAATAACCATTGCACCTCATCACACTTTTGTTAGCTACTAATACTACTAATGTAGCAGTCTTTTCAATAATTGTCTTGATTTCTTTAATGATTTATACATCAATAAAACTATTTGAACTGCCACTATTAATCAAGATTATAATGCTCCTTGTAAACCTCCGACCTAAAAATTGGTAAATGAATATTAAATAGGGTAATGCTTAATTGAAAAATGATGAATGAGGAAAAATAATATGATTCAGGATGAACATTCCTAGTAAATTCAATTAAATTCTAAATGAGATAAAGCAATAAATTAGTACGTGAAATGTCAACCTAATAACAAATCGTGCAAATTCCTCAATCGGGTAAAATAATTATACAAAGGAGAAATTTTATTAATTAGGGCTAAAATATTTATACAATAATGATAACAATATAGTGGGATTCTATATAAAATAATGTATGATTTTTCACATGTGAAAAACAATGATTACTAATTAAGCCTCGTGTACAATCACACAATTTTAATCGAAAATGGCAAAAACTTCTAGGAATATTTTATGATGATTATGGATGGAAGTCCTCAAGTAATCAGTAGAAAACATGATGATTTAAGTAAATAAATAGTACATAAAATTTGGATTTTGGTGTAAAATTATCAATTATATGGTTTTACAATATTAAGCATACTCTCAATTCGACTGTTGGATTGAGCTGAAATTTTACGAGGAATCTCTTGACATATTTTTTTATATCTAGGTTAAAAGTTTAGGTCAATTAGAGTTTAATAAGACCTCGAGAGAGTACTAATGGTCAAACAAAAATACAAAAGATGATATATAGACTAAGCAATGACATATTTGTAAATAAACTAAAACAACCTTTCCCTTTTTATCTTAAGCTTGATTACGAGTCTAGTAGTGCCAAGAGGAGGAGAGAGCTCAAAATACTCCTTCATTCATCTTCTTTCTTGATTTCTTCACCAAAACACTTGTTGAGTGAATGGATTAAGGACCTAAAAAGAGAAGATTAGTCAAAAAATTTGTACCAAAAGTAGTGTGATAGGAAAAGCAATGAGGTTAGAGTCTAGAGA
>Ga0325414_1001785_pt1 | contig 21319 bp, 20 predicted proteins | sample PopdelMetagenome_8_FD_206183 | JGI IMG/M metagenome (GOLD analysis project Ga0325414, IMG submission 206183) | Populus deltoides microbial communities from Bellville, Georgia, United States - Leaf-PdKOR-R3 | ecosystem: Host-associated > Plants > Phyllosphere > Phylloplane/Leaf | place: USA... | reverse complement strand
GTACTAAATCAACAAAGAGATTACCATGGGGAACGGTTTGCAAAGCTTGTAAGGCCAATACTGATTCGTGCACGTTTTGGGGAACACACACGTGCCTCTCCATCTCTTCTATCTTGGTGAAATCATAACCATAGCTCAAAGCTATGCTTAATCCGTCTTCGCAATCAAAATCACAAACTTGCTGCACACACTTATCAATTTGGTCATAGCATGTGATAGAATAAACATTGCTATAAGGATATTTCATTGCATCATGAAAATTGAATTCAATTTTTTCATCTCCTACCTCCATAGACAAGGTATCCTTACCACAATCAATCTTTGCGTTGGCGGTTTTCAAGAATGGTCTCCCAAACAATATAGGAGTGTTGGTTGATGAATCACAAGAATCATGTTCCATATCAAGAATATAAAAATCACATGGAATATAAAAATCACATCTTCTATCATACCAAGTGGGTAAACAAAACTACGATCCGCAAGTTGTATGACAATGCTAGTTTTATTCAAAGGCTCTAGACTAAGAGAATTATAAACATGTTTAGGCATAACACTAATGGATGCACCTAAATCGCATAAAGCTCTTTTAAAACTAGCATTACCAATAACACATGGGATAGTAAATGCACCTGGGTCTTTTTGTTTCAAAGGCAGATTCTTTTGAACAACGGCAGATACAACTTCACCCATACTTACCGTTTCATGACCTTTCAGTTTGAAAGCTCTCTTGGTAGTACACAACTCCTTCAAGAATTTGGCATACTTGGGAATTTGCTTGATAGCATCAAGCAAAGGAATGTTGAGTTCCACTTTCTTGAAAACCTCTAAAATCTCTTTTTCTTTGTCTTCTTTCTTTGACCTAGAAGAACTCACAGGAAAGGGTGGAATTGTTTTAAAACTAGAATTAATTGAGTGAGGAGTTACCTTTGGAGTGTTGGTCTTTATTTCAGTTTGTAGAGGAGGATGTTCCTTCTTTGTACTCAATTCAATTTCTATCTCTTCTTCTTCCTCCATCTCAATTTGTTTCAACCTTTTCTCTTCAAGTTCTTTCCCACTTCGTAGGATGATTGCACTAACATTCTCTTTTGGATTTAATGCTAGGTAGGGCAACTTTCCATTCATTTGTGCTTCCAATTTCCATACACTTGAAGCTACTTGCCCCATTTGCTTTTCCAAGTTGTGAATACTTGACCTTGTTTCCTGTTGAAAAGACATGACATTTTGTTGCAAGGTAACAGTATTAGAAGCCAAAGTTTTCATCATCTCACGAAGATCATCATTGGATGACGACCCCACAACATTGGAGTTTGTGAATGGAGGAGGTTGTCTTGCTTGATAATTCTGTTGGGATTGAAATCCATGGGGATGGAACTGTCGGCCTTGATTGCCTGGTTGGGATGGGTTGCCGTAGCGTAAGTTGGGATGATCTCTCCATCCGGGATTGTACGTGTTGGAAAAGGGATCATATTTACGCTGGGGCTGTCCGTTGAATGCTCCATCAATTGCATGAGCTTGTTCAATGTAGTCTTCTTGCATTGTTGGGCACATATCCGAAGCATGTCCTTGTAAGGAGCATATGCTACAAACTTTCACCTGCTGCACATTTCCACAAGCCAAAGAACGCACAAGAGAAGTAAGATCATTAACTTTATTTTCAAGGTTAGAAATACTGACCTCATTTACTTGTTTGTTGGAGAAGTCTCCACGAGTGCCAAATTGTTTTGAGTTGGCTGCCATGTTTGAGATCAATTGGCGTGCAGCCTCGGGTGTCTTATCCACCAATGCGTCTCCATTTGCAGCATCAAAGATACTACGGTCAGTAGGCATCAATCCTTCATAGAAATATTGAATGAGCAGCTGATCGGGTATTTGATGATGAGGACATTGAATGCAGAGTTGCTCAAATCTTTCCCAATATTCGGAGAGTGTCTCTCCATGAGATTGTCGAATCCCACATATTTCTTTCCTTATGTTGGCAACTCGAGATGCTGGGAAATACTTCTCAAGGAAAATCTTCTTCATGGCATTCCAAGTTCCAATAGATCCTGGGAGAATAGAGAAAAGCCATGCCTTTATTGCCCCCTTCAAAGAGAAAGGGAAAGCTTTCAACTTAACTTGTTCTTCATCAACTCCATTCGGTTTCATGCCAACACAAACCATATGGAACTCCTTGAGATGAGTATGAGGATCTTCTCCTGCAAGACCATTAAATGTGGTAACAAATGTATAAAATCAGATTTGAGCTCAAAGTTTACATTATTGTCAATGTTTATGCACAATGGTTGATTTTCCACGTTAGGAGCAGCAAGCTCCTTGAGTTTTTGTTGTCGTGCAACCGCCATGGTGTTGAGGTGAGCTTCCTTTCTTAACCTGTGTAAAGTGCTTTCTATTTCAAGATCAATCTGTACTTGAATTTGATTAGTAGAACGGGTCACAGACATAAATTGCTAAGAAAACTCAAAAGAAAGTAACCACACAAGAGATCAAAAACAATGCAAATTGTACGAAAATCCTACGGTAGAAAACTAAAACTACCTAAAAACACTAGAAAACAGCGGAATTTGGCCTCAATAGGGTGGGGCTAGTAATCATCACTAGTCCTGTTCAGAATGTCATTTCCCTTCAGGAAACAAAAGGCCGATACCTAATTCCACCAAAAACTCTGTTTTGAACAGTACTACTGCCGCAAGTGAATAGCACCGTTGCAAGCAAAAATTTTGTTTCTCTTTTTTTTTTTAATCACAGCAAATAAAAATAACAGTACAAGCACAAGAATCAACTAAAATTACCTCCCCGGCAACGGCGCCAAAATTTGTTGCGATGTCGCAGTCGAATAAATTAATTACCCTAGCTTCAAACACAACACACAAGATAGTATAGAGCAAGAAAGGGGTCGATCCCACGAGGAAGTTTCGAGTCAGATTTTTATGTTGTACGTTATGTAATTGGGGGGATTTAGTTTATGATTATCTAAACTATGGCAACAATTAAACTAGCAAACAAAATCAATTAAAACCAAAACTTATCAAGAAAACAAACCTTGGTCCCAAGCACACATCCACCAACGAAAATTAGAACCGATCCTTGAAATGAAAATTGCAGTTTATGTTCTGAAATTTTATCTTTTTTAATGTTGATTAATTAACAGATCCGCCGTATAACTAATCCTAATCAACAAACAATCAAAGTGTCCGCACTAATGATTCAATTTAATGGTAGCTTTAAGAACTAGATAATTATATCAAGATTAACATACAAGCTGTCCTCAGCTTGTGTCACTTTGTTCAAATGTTCTCCCTAAGTTCAATAACGTAGTTCCGCCACAATTATCAAGCTTAGTTGCTTCACAAGTTCATATATCACAACTCCGGTTTTGAAATTAAACTTAGCAATAGATTGTTCACAACAATAACTTAGAGTCCGCTCTAGCTATCATCAACAACAATCATAGGAAATATGCATAGGAAAACAATCATGCTCATTCATAACATAAACGGAAAATAAAAGGAAGAATAAATCTCACGGTTCTTGAAATCCGAAGGTTTGTTGTGTCCTTGTAACCAAGAAAAGAGCTTAGCCTTGCATAACTATTGAACAACTACTTCTAAAGAATGAAAAGACCATGATTTTTGGGTTTGTAGAGGAGAGAATCTGTGTTTATTCTCTGCTGGCTGCTGCCTCCTTCTGCTCTCCCTCTTTTCTGCTGGCTGCTGCCTCCTTCTGCTCTCCCTCTTTTCTGCTGGCTGCTGCCACTTCTCTCTTTCTTTTTATATGCTAAGAAACCCTAGTCTTTATTTTACAAAATGGTCATTCCTTAAGTTGGCAGTTTACATTCAAGTACTTCAATAACTATTTTCCCTAAAAAGAAGAAATAGACTTGCATGAAATCTTCAAGCTCTGACTTAGAGGAGCTAAATTGCTGATATAAGAACTTGGATGTCAGTTAAGATGCTTTGGAATGTAATTTGGACTCGTTTCTTCACAAAACCTGTTTGCTAGCAGAATTCAGTTATCATCTTTGGAAAATCATATCTTCCTCATATGATATCTTTTTTGGCTGATATTTGGAGCGTGAATAGGTCTTTGAATTAGAAATCTAAGAAAATTGAGTTTGCATCAATTGGATTTCTGTAGCTCTAGATATTAAATTTTGAATGGCCAAAGGTCAACACTGGCAGAATGCGAGATTTGAATTTGCAGGATATGATTTCCATGATGTTTCTCTTTTTATTTTTCTTGCATTACATTTCCAGAAAGGTATGGATGTTAGGTTTTTAGTGCCACTGGAATTACTTCATTTCAATCTCTAGAACTCACGCTCTGCACAAAACATCGACTAAACGTTAAATCTGCCAATTACCTCCAATTTACTCCTTTTTGCATCTTTCATCCAAAAGTACCTTCAAAACATAAAACAAAGAATATCAAGACATTTTATATATAAAACATGGACAAAAAATTAGGTAGAAGTGGGTGAAACTATTGAATAATATCGTTATATTAAAGATCATAACCTCCATGCCAAGTTTGCATCTTTAGCTACAAAAGTCGAGGCACTAGAATTGAAAAAGAGTGGTCAATTAAAATCTGTTCAAGACATTGTGTGTCAAATTTGTGAAACCAAGAAACATTCAGCCAATGACTGTCCAACTTTACCTTCTTTTAAGGAATATCTTCATGAACATGCCCATGCTTTAAACAGTTTCCGAAGGCCCAATCATAACCCATACTCGCAAACATACAACCCTGGTTGGAGAAATCACCCAAATTTCAGTTGGAAAAGTGATAATAATAATGCACAAACTTCACAACCATCATTTCAAGCACACCATAATTTCCAAAATTCTCATGGATATGCACCTCCTTATGCTCCCCCTCCTAAAAGAAATCTTGAGGAAACACTGCATGCATTCATTGAAAAGCAAGAGATAATTAACACTCAACTTGCTCAAAGCATGACAAATTTTAAAGATACTCTTGCAAAATTCACATCTGCTCTCAGTTTTCAAGAGAAAGGTAAGTTTCCATCTCAACCACAGCAAAATCCCAAGGGGCAATACAATGCAAATGCAAGTAGTTCTGGAAGCCAACACATGGATCAAGTCAAATCAGTCATTACTCTCCGCAGTGGTAAGGTTATTGAAAAACCCATTCTTGAACCTTGTGAGAAAGATGATGAGTTAATCTCTAAGGGTAAGGAAGGGGTTGAATCTGAACATTGCAAAGAAAAGACTGATTCCGTGCTAGCACTTCCATTTCCTCATGTCATGACCAAACAAAGAAAAGTCAATCACAACTCTAAAATCTTTGAAACTTTCAAACAGGTAAGGATCAATATACCTTTGTTAGATGCTATTAAACAAGTAACTTCTTATGCTAAATTTTTTAAAGATGGTAAGGATCAATATACCTTTATTGGATGCTATTAAACAAGTACCTTCTTATGCTAAATTTTTTAAAGATCTGTGCACTGTGAAGAACAAGTAAGTGCCATTCTTCAGAACAATAATGCTTTGAAATATAAAGACCCTGGTTATCCTACAATTTCTTGCTTTATTAGAGAACATAAAATTGAAAGAGTTTTACTTGATCTTGGAGCTAGTGTGAATTTACTTCCATATTCAGTTTTTCAAAGTCTCAATCTAGGTGAGTTAAAACCAACTTTTGTAACTCTTTTACTTATCGATAGATCTGTAAAAGTGCCTAGAGGAATAGTTGAGGATGTGTTAGTACAAGTCGATAAATTCATTTATCCTGTGGATTTTATTGTCTTGGACATACAACATGTTGAAGCATGTAATTCATTTCCTGTTATTTTAGAACGTCTGTTGTTTGCAACTTCTAATGCATTGATTAATTGTAAGAATGGACTTATGATGCTATCATTTGGAAACATGACATATGAGATGAATATTTTCAACATTTGCAAGCAACCTGGAGATGATAATGATTTACAAGAAGTAGATTTTATTGAAGAATTAGTTTATGATCAATTTGAATCTACCTTAAGTAAAATTGAGTTTGATGAATATGAAGAATTGCAAATGATTTATTCTCAGGAAGAAATCACAGATGAAAATGGCATCGAAAATGTTGATGCAGATCTTTTATCAAGAGTGACAATAGATTCGACATCCGACATCACACGAGTCGATGATTACTTTCCTGACAAATCCTTACTTTCTCTTAGTTTAATGTCTTGGTTTGCTAAAAATATCAATTTTCTTGCTTCAGGAGATTTGCCAGCTCATTGGAGTATCAATGACAAAAGAAAGTTTTTGAACGAAGTGAATAACTTTTGTTGGGATAACCCCTACTTATTCAAATATTATCCTGATCAAATATTTTAAAGATGCATTGTGGACAATGAGGTCATTAGTGTCATTAAACTTTGTCATTCTGAGGCATGTGGGAGTCATTTCTTGTCAATAAAGACGACTGCAAAAATCTTACAAAATAGATTTTATTGGCCCACCATGTTCAAGGACACGCATGTATTCTACAAAACTTGTGAAAATTGTCAAAAAGTTGATACTGGTCAAAAAGTTTTGCTTTATAATTCTCGACTCCATTTATTTCCTGGAAAGCTAAGATCAAAATGGAGCAGTCCATTTATTGTGAAACATGTGTATCCTTATAGGGCCTTTGATATTGAGAATACAAATAATGAAAATGTTTTTAAGGTAAATGGACATCGTTTGAAAGCTTACTTTGATAATTTTCCTAGTGAAAATGAATCCATTGGTTTGAATGATCTTGTAGATAAAGGTTGATTATTTTGTTTTTCTTACATTGTTTTTGTGTTTGTTTTTGGTGTGACTCTTGTTTTGCTAGTCTCTCTCACCCCGGTCAAATGGCGGATAATGGTACTCCGTGACTCTTAAGTCGGTTCTTTCAGTTTCCTATGATAACTGATATCTGTGTATATATTTGTTCAATTTCTTGTTCCTTCTCTTTGCATCTCTTTTCCACATCTCATCTAAAAAATGGACACCACTCTTGAAAAATTGAAAAAGTATTTTCCCACTTTACCTCAAAATGCGATTACAAAAATTTATCGAGCTAGGTGTGCAAGATTAAGGTTGTTAATGAATTATGGAATTCCTGAAGATATTCGCTGACAATTGTTTTTATCATTGTTTTATCCTTATATCAATATCACATATCAAAGTTCTCTTTTTTATTATTATTATTATTATTATTATTATTATTATTATTATTATTACTATTATCGTTGTTGTTGTTGTTGTTGTTGTTGCTGCTGTATTCTTGTTATTTATAATTTATATAGTTAATCTCCCTATGGTTCGATCCCGGTCTTGCCGGGTTATTTATTACTTCGACATTCCTGCACTTGGAAGAAGACATCAATCTTTTGATCGTGTTATCTATAACCCTTAATCTTAGATGGGTTCTTGAAATTTTAGTTTCTCTCTTGATTTGCAAAAATGGATACAAAATCTCCCCCTTTTCTTTCCTTACAATTGCTATAGATTTTTTGTGAGAAAAGGAGTATTTATGCTTTATAATTATTCTTATTTGCTTTTAAACCTCATTTTCTTTAAGTGTATCATTTTTTGCCCCCACATCTTTTTTTCTTCTTATGATTAAGTTATACCTCTTTTCTTTTCTTATAATTTCACCTCATAATTTTTAGTTTAGTTTATTTTCTTTAATTTAATCCAGCCTTGATTTTTTTTTCTCGGGGTTTACACCTTTTCATTCATAATAACAACTTAAATAACAATACAATTAACCAACAGTCCACTACTTACGGAAATTAAGCAATAACTAACAGCCCATAATTAATAACTACTGCGTAAAAGACTCTAATGTGTTAACAACCAAATAACTAACTGCAGATCCTAGACATATTGAATACCCAAAGACTCGGGCAACATTACAGCCCCACTTTTCCAAGACCTTACGTCCATATCACCTAAGGTCACATCCTCCTATCAGACCCATGACATTGCCCCCAATAATCCCAAATCAATCAGATCCATTTTAACCAAAAACAAACCCTAAATAATTTATAAACAAAATAAAACAAGGTAAGTATTACTAAACATTCCAGCCTTGAGGCAACCAGAAATAACCTCAACAAATCAAGATTTTGGACCTAGTGTGCCTAAAATCTGTCATCGCTAAGACACTCTACAAAAAAATCATAATAATAATAAGAAAATTAATCGAAAGCAATAATGAAACTACAGATTTTAAACTAATAATAATAGTTGCAGTAGAATGCTTATAGATTTTGATGGCTCCAGAACTGAAGCCATCCTTATAGGCTCCTCCAATAGCAAATGATGTGAATGCATCCTTCTTTCCAAGTTATTAATCACCATTACATTCTCTTTTAATTATTAAAGACAAACAAAGATGACTCCCAAGGACGGGAGGATTTGTGTTGTTTTCTAAACCTACTAAAGTCGCAATAACAATATAAACAATAGACCCACAATGCTTCAGACAGTAAATTTTTTAAAAAAGAATTTTTAAACTTGTAAATTATTTTTATAAAAAATTGTATAAATCAAAAAAATAATATAAACATTTAATCAAATAAATTGATAATTATTTATATAAATAAATAAATAAATAAAAAGTTGTTAATAATAACAAAAAAAACTGAAAATGAGAAAATAAAGTAGGCCAAGATATTTAATACGAGTCATTTAACCAATTGTGTTTAATAAATTTATTTATAAAAATCAATTGTAACAGAAATTGACACACACATATAATTTATTGAATAAAATAAAAGGAAAACAATTATATTCAAGGTTGCTCATATTAAAAATATTTTTTAAAAAAATATATATTTTTAAAAATAAGTTTAATCTATATAAGATATAAAAAAAATAAATTATAGATAAATCATATTAAGCTCATAAAAAAATTAAACACACTCAATATAATAATAATAATAATAATAATAATAATAATAATAATAATAATAATAAATTATTGTTTTAAAAAGGCTAAATAAGCCAAATAACTCACAAAGAAGTGGTATTAATCAAAACATAAATGTAAAAATTATTTTTAAAAATATATATAAAATAGTTCTTTTAAAAAATTGTATATATAAAAAAAGAAAAGAATGGTGTCAGGTATTGTGGGCCTGGTAAGTCAGGCATTATGGGCATGGTGAGTTAAGCCTAGCACATGGCCGATAAAGAAAGGATTGCACGCAGACCTACAAGTCTAGTCTCATGCGCACAGGGTTTTTTTTTTCTAAAGTTAATGGGGCGAACAATTCGTTCTTTGCCAAAAACAAATGACGATGCGTCATCTATAATTTCCTAGAATCCGGCCATTGTGGTGGCCGGAAAAACAGGGTTCTTGTTTTTTCAACCCACTTTTAACCCAAAACACCAAGGAAATACTCTTAAAACCTTGTCTAACCAATATATGGCCTCCCAAAACACAAAAAACCACCCCAAAACCCATATTCAACCTGAAACAAAAAATTTTCTAAAGCTCATATCTATTTTTATTTTAGGTGTTTTCAAGGTAAGAAAACACTTAATCTTAACACCCTTCATCATATGGAACCATTTGACACAAAATCGACCTGTTTTAGTGGTTGAAATCGTTGTCAATGACAATTTTTTCTTTTTAAGCCGGAATTCAGCAAACCCCTCTCTTTTCCACTGAAAAAAAGACTGAAAAAAAATAAAGTATGATATCAAAATGTAATATTTAAAAATCATAAGGATCGATTACCTAATAGTTTTAAAAGATAGAGGACTAAAATGAACAAAAGTAATATTTAAAAATCATAAGGATCGATTACCTAATAGTTTTAAAAGATAGAGGACTAAAATGAACTTTTCAAACATATTACAGAGCTAACACCCATTTACCTGTATTTTTCACTTAAGCCCGCTTCCTTTCAATTCAACCCTCACCCAAAAAAATGCAATTAGGCTCCAATTTGTGCTAAAAAAAGGCTCAATTGTGTAAAAGAAAAGTTTGAAGATCAAATTGAAAATTTTCAAAATTTTCACTTTTAACATTCACAGTAAAATGTGAGAGGATGAACAATAAAATGGCTATAGTAAAAAACGTCACATGCTTTATAGTTTCTTATAACATATGCCTCTCCTGTTCTACCAAGCACCTCTAATAAACTATGTTTTGTTTTCTTACAATAAACACAAACCTCGTAGTAGTCCCCCTTAACTTTTCATTTCTTTCATTTGGTTATTGTCGACAAATTACTTATATCTGCTTAGTGTCCTAGTATTGAATGGACTGAAGGAATAGAAACAGTTTGGTTAGAGGATAAAAACAAAGACATAAAATAAATATCATTGATATTATCTTAAAGTGAATTTTTATTTTTGAAAAATAGAAGGTAGAGAAGACATGTCCATTTTGTTTTTATTATCTACATCTCTCATGTCTTAAGAAAGTAATCAAATGTTATCTTAGAGATGACATTTTAACTTTTTCATGCATTCAACAAATCTTATTATATGAGAAAATCATTATTCCCCTTTTTATTTAAACATTTGTAACTTTATTATTCCTTTATTTGTGTTTTTTTTACCTAACTAACAATAGTTAAGCATTTAATGTAGGATAATTACTGTTAATGTTTTCTTCAATTATTTTAGAAGAAGATATGATTCATTAGGGAAATTTATTGGATGGGGGATTCAAATGATAAATTTGGTAGTTTGGAGGCTAGATTAATATTTTATATATTGTTGGGGATTGTTATAAGGTTTGCCTTGGTTTGCCTTTATTATTATTATTATTATTAGGGTAAATTATAGTTCGCATTCTGTTGTTTAGTCAACTTTTTACTTTGTTTCTATTCTTTCAGAATTTATAATCTATAACCTGGAGTTTACAAGTTCATAATAATATACATCATCACTCCGACACGTCAAAAAAAGTCAACAAAAATATTTGGATTATTTGTAGGATTGTTATTATATTCAATTTAATGACTAAAGAGCTTATGTTGCGTGAAAATAACAAAAAACACCATTAAAGTTATCATTGCTTATTTTCTAAGAAACTAATCATTGTGCATTGCATTAGAAAATATCATCCTTAAATATTTTTAACTATTTTTCTTTTTTTTTCTTATCATTTCCAACCACAAATACAATCAAATTCTTCATAGTGTTTTTACACACTATTCTCTTAACTAAGTAACCATTTTCAACAATTAAAAATTCTAACAACATTATAACACAAACACATCATTTGAGCAAAAATACCTGTTAAAATTTCATCGAACACACCTAAGAAAATTTCATCACACAACCAAAAATTCAACATAAAAGTACAGAAAAAATATAGTAAAAAATTCCCTCACAAACACTACCCAAAAATCCAAAACACACACTACCCAACAACAAACATACACTACCAAGTGTTTTAGCACAACAAGCACACACATTATCAACATATCATCATCTCCATCAATTTATAATAGCATACAATCTTGTACCAACTCAAATAAAGTAAAGTTCAAGAATGAAAAGCGCATGAACTATAGAAAAAAAGTAGCTGTCAAGATATCGAAAACCAAAGCTAGTAAAAAATAAGTTTATTTTATAGATGTGATTATGGGTCATACAACAATACTTTTATTGATTAGTGTAAACCTACAAATAAATTTGAATTAACTAGGGGGGAGTTAATGATGTTGAGGGGATATTAGATGAAGTAAATACAATGAAAGATAAATTACGTAGAGGTTGGATTAATAATAGCAATATGAAGGCAAGTTTGCAATTGTAAAGTTATTATTGGAAGTTAATTTAGTGTATATAATATCAATGTTTTTAACTGTTAACACCAATATTTTAACACAAATAAAATAAAATAGAATTATCTCTACTAGTATTTTCTAGTAAACAAAATACAAAAAACATTAATATCAAATATAGCAAAACAAAGCATTGACTAACATTTTAAAACAAAGATCCATAATATTTTCTGTTTGCTTGAAATAGTTAAAACAAACTCATGAAGATCCATGATATTTATGTTCTTGTTGCTTTAAATGGTTAAAACAAACTCATGTTGCTCAAAATCACCATTCATCTACATTCTTGAATCATTATAGCTAGTTTGGTAAAGTGTTGAGAATCCTTACTAGCACCAACTTGAAATTTCAAAGAACATTGATTACTAATACAACTTTAATTACACTAACATAACTATCATGCATATTTATAACACTAACTTATGTTTATGTTAAGGGTTGAGAGGAGACACCACTTTTATTATTCTGCCAATACCACTAAAACCCTTGGTAACACCTCTGAACTCCCTACTAACACCTCTAGATCCCTTGCCATCACCATCAAATCCTTTATCACCACTGCCATTTGTAAGTTATGCAACACTATCTCTCTACCATGTTCTGGAATTATGGCCATATTGTTTATAAATGTTACATCTATGTGTGAAAGCCATTTTTCTTATACTACCAAGCTGATCTAAAACCTATAAATTGCGATGTAATTGATCTTTTTTTTCTTCTCATTTTATATTAGATTGGAAAGGTTATTACACATAATGTATTTCTCAGTAATTACCTTATATATCCTACATCCATCTATATGAAGAAGAAATCATGTAAAGAAGAGGATTCTTATTTATACAAATAGTATTTCGAACTTGGAACGAGCATAAATAAATTAATGATACTTTTTATCCTTTAAGTTGTTCTACTAAATCAACTGCTCAAGACTTTGGTCTCTACCCTATATATCTTTTATTATATTCATATATTCTTTTTTAGTCTACCTACACTCCTTTTAAAGTTTGGAGGTAGAACAATTATATCTCCTTCTTTAGATTGTATATAAACTTTTAGTAATAGGTACACCACCTTAGTGTATGTCTTTCTATGTGTTTTAACAATGTAATACTTATGACAAAAATTCTCTAATTTTATTCTCTTATGAATAGACCATATGTCTTTATGGTATGTTAGACATAATCCATTCACCACATGAGCATTTGTTTTAGCCATATCAATATAAATTTTGGTTTGGCCTTCAGAGACTTTATATTCATTAGAATTTGTTGCAAGTATTTTTATATTTCTTTACTTCTCAACACAACAACTTTCTAATATAGGGTGTAGTCTTTGTTTCCTAACTTACAACCTTAGTAAATTTATCTCGAAACCTAGACATAAGTTTCAACCTAATATTCACTAGTAACATAATAATTGGCATACTCTTATTTTTCAATCCAACTATTGAATGACTTAATTAAACTGCTAGTTATATTTTTAACCTTAACTTTGGCATTAAACAAATACCTAGCCCAAGTCTTATAAGGGATGTTATTCAACCAATTTAAAACTCCAGTATCAATATCTCTCATATGGATAATGTAATTGAGATTTGTATAAGCTTTTAAGGTGTCTTAAAATCTATTTTCCATTTCAAACCATGAGATCTTTCTTTTTTAGATTGGCATATATATGCCATGAACAATGTTTGTATGTTACATTGGGGAAAATTTCAGCAACAACTTCTGGTAGACTTTACAAAAAAAAAAAAGGAAAATATTTACAATTAAAGGGGAAAAAAAAGGTAAAACAAATGCAAGAGTTACATAAAACAAAATATAAACTGAAATATACCTTGTGTCTATCAGACATAATGAAAAATAACCTCTAATGTATTCCATTCTTGAAGGACCCATATAGAGCATACAAGAATCATTGTCATGTGTTGTTGTTTTCAAACCCAACAATTATATAAGCAATAAAAAAACAATCCATTATTTTCATCCAAACCTATTACCGATAATAAGACATCTCCATATAGACCATTAAGATGACATCAATCAATCCTAATGAATTTTCGATAACCGTTAACAAGGTTATCCTTTATATCTTCTAAACTATATAAACTCGTTGAAATGTTCTTGGTGAATGAGCATCTAAATTGAAATTAGGGTCATACCCTAAAAAAATCAAAACTCGGATTATATTGTTCCAACAACTAGATATATCTTGGGAGTCCTTTAAAATACTATTTGTGGCTTCCTTCAACAAAGTATTTTGCATTTGTCCTAGCTCTTCAAATTTGTAATCCTAAATTTATCATCCAAAATTATTTCAAGGGCTTTATTTGAGATGTTTAGTTTGACATTGATTATTAGTAGCAACATCTTTGTTATCCATGTTGAACTAACAACTATTATATATGTAGATCAAATGCAAATATGATTATCTCTCAATAACTTTACAATGAATCTTGTGCTACTATACCAGGGAAATATATATCCTCCATAAACAACCATCACCTATACATATGACTTTAACCTTCTCTTTTTTATTGATATATTTTTTCAAATAATATCTTCGATCCACTTTATATTTTTTCAAAACATTAGAGTTGTAGACATTAATTAAAATTTGGCACTCTTCAAACTTATTGATCCATTAATTGTAATCTTAAATCTCTTACATCTAAAACCAATTGTTGAATCAACATTCTTCTACCTTATTGATCCATTAATTGTAATCTTAAATCTCTTACATCTAAAACCAATTGTTGAATCAACATTCTTCTACTTCTACTTTTTTCTCCCTCTTATATATTTCTCATCCTTATTACCACTTTTAAATGTTTCACTAACTTCAATATCAATATCATCATCATTATCACTACTTAAATTTTATTAATTCTTAAAATTAGAGGCACCATCTAATATTTAACCAACATCACCATGTAATCAATCAGTCCACTCATGTTCAGTTTTTTAGTTTTGTTAAAAAAATTCAAATCCTTCCTAATCAAAAGGAATATAGTCATCATCATCTTACTTATATTCATTAATAACCTTCTTTATTTACACCAAAAGTACCAACAAACCCTATCATTTCCAACATTAACACCTAAATTACACATATTAGCACTAGACTTACCAATGCAAAACTTATCATCTACATCAAGACCTTCTTTCTCAGTAAGTAGTACTACTTTAATGTTTCTATCAACATCATTATATGCTGCAAAATATTTAGTTTCAGGTGGCTTGTCATTATTAGGTTTGTCTGGATAACACATTAGCATTCTTAATGTTAAAGGAGTAGTAGTATGATCAAAATTAATATATAGATGAATCTCCTCCACCTTCATGCATATTAAATACTTGCAACATCTATGCATCAATAAAAGTTGGGCTCTCTACGTTATCCATTATATGAAAGTCATTTAAGTCTATGTCAAATACTTACTTGCACATAAATAATATGTTTATATAAGATATAATGATAGTTGTAACTTCTTTTGATATATGAAGAATTGTCATGATAAGCAAAGATATTTGACATTTTATATCTTGCATGATGTATAATACAATATTGAATACATGTTAAACAATATTTATATAAAGGTTAAACGTTAATTAAGCATGCTTTCATCTAAGAAATTAAAAGTAGGGTTGTGTAAATAGTGACCCATAAACTTTAGTTGGAGTTTTTTTGGCTGCCTAATGAGGTTAAATAATGGTTAAAAGAAGTTAGTTGATAGATTAAACACAAATTAAACATGTTATAAGCAAATAAATTAAAATTAGGGTTCTGTTAACACTAATTGGTAAGGTTCACTTTTGGGTTTTTTTTTTTTTTAAAGATTTCTAATAAAACATGCCTAATTAGGTTAAACAATAATTAAACAAACTTAATAGAAAGGGTTCAATTAACAAACTACATATGTTATAAGTAAAGATTAAAAAAATTAGGGTTCAATTAATTGTAACCCTAAATTTTTAATTTTTAGTTTCTGTATGGTTTTTAAAAAAAAATTATTGCTTTTTCTCTAGTAAAAACATATATGAGATTTTGAATATTATCAATTGAACAAAAATATTGAATTTTTAAAGTAATTTTAGCTTTGGGATTTATGTTTTTGCAATAAGAAATTTGGGATTTGTTAGTTACACCAAGGAGAAACAATCTATATTCTAATTAATGGATGATTTTTAAGAACAAGAAACGCATTATCAATGATTTTCAAAATCTCAATTAAAAATATACATGCATGTTGTTGAGTGCTAGCCAATAAGCATGATAGATTCTAACAGTGCAACGTGAGAAGAGGCAAGATTTTATGTATAAAAAGAAGAAATCGTGCAAGAACTGATTAAAAAAAAATTGATTTTGTGTCAAATTTGGTTTAGATTGTCGGGTTTTAGGAAAGAATAGTGTTTGAAAGAGAGAGAAATCATGAATCAAAAGGAGAGAAAATTCAAAATCTTATTTGGTCCAATTTCAAATATAATATATAAGGATAATTTGATCTTTTTTGTATGATTTAAAATTTTGGTTCAACCTAGAATATAAACTATAATCTCTAAGAAAATAAAGATAAATTGAAAAATTAACTAAACCATAGAATGTAAAGACTTTACCATCATCATCATCATCATCATCATCATCATCATCATCATCATCATCATTAGGGATAATTACACTAAACATCCTATAATTTATTCCTCTTTTTTTAGCTTTGCCTTCGTTATCTTGAAAATTACACTTTACATTCTGAGTCAAACTAAATTTTTAAATTGAATAAAAAGACCAAAATATCCTTATATATAATATATTAAAAACATCACAAATAACAAATTATTTAAATAAGATTTCTCTCTCTTCAAACATGACTTCTCTTTTCTCTCCATAAAAATACAAAATCAACAAAAATCAAAATCTGGGTTTTGATGGATTATTTACTAAGAAATGTTTCAACATATTCTACTAAAAGTAATCTTTGTAATGAAGATGATATCTTCGCCCAAACATCCACAACTAGGTCTTATATTCTCTCTAATAAACACTAAAGAAATGGGTTGTTTTTGTTGTGGTCACCACATATAGCCATGACACTGCTCACTATTGACCAACCCTTATTCATCAACCAACCAACCTGACACTAATAGATCACCACCAACCAATAAGCCTAACACTATCATATCACCACCACCTACAACCATGCCACCATTCATAAATAGTAGCCACCCACTGCCAACCAACCCATCTTTATTAACCGACTAGCCTGACACTAACAAATCATCTCATATTGAATCAATGTAATAGCCCAACCAACCAATCTGCCCAAATTAAACCAACCTAGTAGCCCCTTTTTATCTTCCTCTATCTCTCACTCAATCAACACAACCGTCATAAACTCAACCCTAGTCCCCACAACAACAATCAACATATGTCTAATAACATACCAATCTTCTCCTTTCTTTATCACCAACACTAACAAACATAAGTGATGCAACTATATTATTCGATAGTTTCACCCACATTTCACTAGTGTTTTGCCTATGTTTCATATATAAAATGCCTTGATATTCTTTGTTTTATGTTTTGAATGCACTTTTGGATAAAAGATGCAAAACTGAGTAAAATTGAGATAATTGGCAGATTTGACTTTCAGTCGACGTTTTGTGTAGAGTGTGAGCTCTAGAGGTTGAAATGAAGTGATTCCAGTGGAATTAAAAAGCTAACATCCACACCTTTCTGGGCATCTAAGACAAGAAAATAAAATAAGAAAGAGCATGGAAATCACAGCCTTCAAAGTCAAATCTCGCAATCTGCTAGTGTTGACCTTTGGCAATTCCGACTTGAATATCTGAAGCTACAGAACTCTAATTGATACAAACTCAATTGTTTTGTATTACTGACTCAAATTTCTATAAACGCTCCAAATTTCAGCCAAAAAGGATGTCATATGAGGGAGATATGATTTTTCAAATATGACAACTGAATTCTACCAACAAACAGGTTTCGTGAAAAACGAGTCCAAATTACGTTACGAAGGATCAAAACCGATATCCAAGTTTTTCTTTCAGCAATTTAGCTCCTCTAAGTCAAAGCTTGAAGATTTCATGCAAGGCTATTTCTTTTTTTTTAGGAAAATAGTTATTGAAGTATTTAAATGTAAACACTCTACTTAAGGGAGGACTATTTTGTAAAATAGAGACTAGGGTTTTCTAGGATATAAAAAGAATGAGAGAAGAGAAGGGGGCAGCCAGCCAAGAAGAGAAAAACACCCCCTTCCTCTAAGAAACCCGAAATCATGCATTCTTCCTTCTTTTTTATTAGTTTTTCAACAAACATGCAAGGCTAAACACTTTTTCTTGGTTGCAAGGACATGGAAACCTTCAGATTTAAAGAACTGTGAGATTTATTTTACCTTTTCTTTTCAGTTTATATGATGAATTTGTTCGTTCTCCTATGCTTATTTTTCCTATGATTGTTTATTTTAATTGCTAGAGCGGACTCTAAGTTATTATTGTAGACAATCTATTGCTAAGTTTGATATCAAAACCGGAGTTGTGGTATATGAACTTGTGAAGCAACTGAGTTTAATAATTGTGGCTGATCTGCGTTATTAATTTTAGGAAGAACATTCAATCAAATCAAACATAGACTTTGGACAGTTATGTTTTCTTGATTAATCAACTTATCTAGTTCTTAAGGCTACCATTGAATTAAATTACTAGTGTGGACACTGTGGTTGTTTGATGGTTAGAGTTAGTTATACCGCGGATCCATTAATTAAGCAATGTTAAGAAGAGATAAATATTCATAATATAAATTGATGTTTCATTTCCATGATCAGTTCTGATTTCTGTAGGTGGATGTGTGCTTGCGACCAAGGTTTGTTCTCTTGATAATTTTCTGATTTTCTTTAATTTCGCTTGATATTTTTCTGTTTTCTTTTGCTTTAGCCTAAATAACATCCAAACCCCCCCTAAATTCGATATCATATAGCATACAAATATGACTTGAACCTTCCTCATGGGATTGACCCCTTGATTGCTCTATACTATCTTGTGTGTTGTGTTTGAAGCTAGGGTAATTAATTTGTGCGACCACAACATCGCAAAAAATTTTGGCGCCGTTGCCGGGGAAGTAATTTTAGTTGATTATTGTGCTATTATTTTTATTTTCTGTGATTGTTATTTATTTTTCTAAAAAAAAGAAAGAGAAACAAAATTTTTACTTGCTGATGTATTGTTTATTTACGGCAGCGGTACTGTTCAAAACAAATTTTTTATGGAATTAGGTATCAGTCTTTTATTTCCTGAAAGGAAATGACGCTAAACAGGACTAGTGGTACCACTAGCCTTACCCTATCGAGGCTAAATTTCCGTTGTTTTCTAGGGTTTTTAAGTAGTTTTAGTTTTCTAGCGTAAGATTTTCGTACAATTTGTATTGTTTTCGATCTCTTGTGTGGTTGGTTTCTTTTGAGTTTTCTTGATGATTTATGCTTGTAACCCATTCTACTAACCAGAGTCAAGTGCAGGTGGATCTCAAAATAGAAAATACTTTACTTTACGCAGGTTATGAAAAGAAGCTCGCGTCAACACCATAACTGTTGAACGACAACAAACACTCAAGGAGCTTGCTGCTCCTAACATGAAAAATCAACCATTGTGCATCAACATCGACAATAATGTAAACTTCGAGCTCAAATCTGGTTTTATACATTTGCTACCAACATTCAATGGTCTTGTAGGTGAAGATACTCATACTCATCTAAAGGAGTTCCATATGGTTTGCGTTGGCATGAAATCGAATGGAGTTGACGAAGAACAAGTTAAGTTGAAAGCTTTCCCTTTCTCTTTAAAAGGGGCAGCAAAGGCATGGTTTTTCTCTATTCTCCCAGGTTCCATTGGAACTTGGAATGCCATGAAGAAGATTTTCTTTGAAAAGTATTTCCTAGCATCTCGAGTTGCCAACATAAGGAAAGAAATATGTAGGATTCGGCAATCTCATGAAGAGACACTTTCCAAGTATTGGGAAAGATTTAAGCAACTGTGCATTCAATGCCCTTATCATCAGATACCCGATCAACTGCTCATTCAATATTTCTATGAAGGACTGATGCCTACTGACCGTAGTATCATTGATGCTACAAGTGGAGGGGCATTGGTAGATAAGACACCCGAGGCTGCATGCCAATTGATCTCAAACATGGTAGCCAATTCGAAACAGTGTGGCACCCGTAGAGACTTTGTAAATAAACGAGTAAATGAGGTAAGTATTTCTAACCTTGAAAATAAAGTTAATGATCTTATTTCTCTTATGCGTTCTTTGGCTTGTGGAAATGCACAGCAGGTGAAAGTTTGTAGCATATGTTCCTTACAAGGACATACCTCAGATATGTGCCCAACAATGCAAGAAGATTACATTGAACAGGTTCATGTAGTTGATGGAGGATTCAACGGACAGCTCTAGCGTAAATATGATCCCTTTTCCAACACGTACAATCCTGGATGGAGAGATTATCCAAACTTATGATATGGGAACCCACCTCAAAAAGGCAATCAATGCCGACAATTCCATCCCTATGGATTTCAATCCCAACAGAATTATCAAGCAAGACAGCCCCCTCCATTCACAAACTCCAATGTTATGGGGTCGTCATCCAGTGATGATCTTCGTGAGATGATGAAAACTTTGGCTTCTAACACTGTGACCTTGCAATAAAATGTCATGTCTTTTCAATAGAAAACAAGGTCAAGTATTCACAACTTGGAGAAGCAAATGGGGCAAGTAGCTTCAAGTGTGGGGAAATTGGAAGCATAAATGAAAGGAAAATTACCCCCCAAGCATTGAATCCAATAGAGAATGTTAGTGCGATCATGCTGCGAAGTGGGGAAAAACTTGAAGAGGAAAGGTTGACACGACCAAAAGATTGATGTCTTCTCCCAAGTGCAGGAGTGTCGAAGTAATAAATAACCTGACAAGACCAGGATCAAACCACAGGGAGGTTAATTGTATAAACTATAGCAACACAATAACAACAATAATAATAGTAATAATAATAGGAAAGAAGAAGAAGAAGAAGAAGTTGAAGTTGATGAGAACTTTGAGATGGAAGATCAATATGAGAATTAAACAATGATAAAAATAAATGTCAAGGTTAGAGGATCCACTAATGGTATTTTAAACAAGTATAGTATAAACTCTTTTTATTACTCAACTAGAAACCACACACAAAGGAGGTTCCAATCGGATTATAAATTATTAACATGATTACATTAGTTATCTTATTTGAATAATGCTAATACTTGTAAATGTTGTCAGCCATTCATGATTATAACTTATGTTAACAACAAATCAAGTTCCTTTCATAGCTCAGGTGTCGGTTATACCATATAGTATGAGCTATGAAAGTGCCAAGTATTTGTTGTGCCAAGTATTTGTTGTACCAAGTGTTATACAACATAAATCTAGATTAACCATTTAACAAGCAAAGTATTAAAAGTGAACAAGATAACAAATATAAAGCAT
>Ga0325414_1001783_pt1 | contig 21328 bp, 14 predicted proteins | sample PopdelMetagenome_8_FD_206183 | JGI IMG/M metagenome (GOLD analysis project Ga0325414, IMG submission 206183) | Populus deltoides microbial communities from Bellville, Georgia, United States - Leaf-PdKOR-R3 | ecosystem: Host-associated > Plants > Phyllosphere > Phylloplane/Leaf | place: USA... | reverse complement strand
ATGGAGTAATATACTATATAAGTTACTATCATATGAAATAATTTTTTTAATTAGTGATGATCTTGCAGGCACACAACCTTTAATAAAAAATATCATGTGGTTGCAGTTGGGGAGAAAGACCTTTAAAATAAATGCAACCTAGAAACTAACTAATCATCCATGGTGAAATATATTTCATTTTTAAATTCTTGGTCAATAAGCTCCTCCTATGAGGTTTATTATTTCCAAATTTATTCTATAGAAGGTGGAAAAATAGATGATATGTTTAGTTCATGGAATTTAAAATTTATTATTAAAATTAATAGTCTAAATTAAAAAGGATGTCTCAACTCTCAATAAATAAATAAATATAAAATATAAAGTCCACAGCATATAAAAAATTAAGAATACATGATATATTATATAAATTGCCATGTAAAAAACAAACATGAAATCAAGAATTGTGATGCATGAGATATTTTAGGAAAATATATATTTTCCTTTGTTAATTTTATTGTTTTCTATTTATATTTTTCTATTCTATATAATGGTGCTTTTTTAGTTATTTTTCTATTTAGAGAGAACAATTTTTCTACTTTTATTTTTATATTCGATATTATTAAAGTTTTTTATTTTCTTTCTATATAAAGAGTAGTCGTAATATGTTTTTGGCAAGTAAAGATATAAATAAATATTTTTTCTTATATTTTTGATGTTTTTAGTCTTTTAAAGATTTCGACATGTAACAAACCTTTATTCTTTGTTTTCGCACAATTCAAATTATGAATAAATTTGCTTAATTTATAAAACTATAAATTATTCCAAAAGAATCCCCTTCCCGTCTCTCCCCAACTCTCCAAAGAAAAGATAGATACACATGAATTAGTTGTTTGAATTTGTTTATCTTAGAGGTCCAGCAAGAGGAAAGCAAAGCTCTGGTATTTTGGGTCAAAAGGTTGCATAAATAGGAGAAAAGAAAAGAAAACAAGCTATGATTTAATACTTTGAAAAGCTAAAAGCAGTGATTAAAAGGAAAGCAGAAAGGCATGCCTTGTGATTAGCACATGCAGGTGCTAATACTATCCTCATTGTTAATGGAACATAATTATTAATGGGACGGGAAAAAGGAGGAAGAAGAAGAAGAAGAAGAAGGTTTCAAACGACGAGAGGAATCCGTCCCAAGAAACATAGAAAACAATCCAAGTTGAGCATCATGACACCTCCTTGAGTACAAGTGAAGAGAGAGGAGGCATGCTTTTGTGTCATGGGCCACAGGATGGTTTGGCCCTACACCAAGGGCATGTTCCCTCATTATGACCAAGCAAACTCTCATGCTGTAAACTGCTGAAGCCACTCCTCGAAAACTGTTTGAGAGGGATCTTGGGTTTTTAATATATATATATGATCTCCCCCTTTTTTTTAAATGGCTAGGCTATACATAAAGGGGTAACTCTTTTTTTTTTATTTTATTACCCCTTTTAATTAGTTTCAGATGTTGATTGACTTGGATGTCGAGGATGTTAAGATAATCAAGTGACTCATACTAGTAATTAGAAAACAACCATCATTGTTAATTATTCAAATTAAGTTGTTGTAGCGTTGTAAATCATCCTTTATTTATTCATAAATTCATTGCACATATGATAGCCTAGCAAGTTAATTAGACATCCTTGTTTTTAATTGTGATTCATGGCACGTGTACTCTATTTTATCCATACTGAAATTACAAAAAAAATCTCAAAAAATAAAAAACCAAGAATTGAAGCATATTTTTTTTTTCTTTCAATTTTCTATAATGAAATTCAAATTGGTAGATTACACATTCCAATTATTTTCTGATATTTTTTTTTATAAAAAAACTCGAGATAGATATAATTTCTCTATTTTTCAAGAATAATATTGATTTAAGAAGGTTTGGCACTCTAAAACTATCTTAAATGTAAAGAAAAAAATATTTCCAATTAATCCCAGAAATCATAAACCTGATATTCTTACAAATTAATTCCCACATGCAAAGGGAAACATAAGCATGACCACAAAAGACATGACAGGAGGATGAGAGAAGGAATCGAATCTGTGAAGAGTACTGCAACACCCGAAGCACAACTGGAATCCGTAATTCATAGATAATCGTAATTCCTAACAATGTTTCTATTTGATGGTCCTAAACACCTGAGAAAAAAAAAAGGTTTTGTTAATTAGTATACTTAATTAAAGCTGATTGATCTGTCATCATTAACTCATAATCCATGCGTGGCTAAAGCTTTGTATTTCTTGGTAAGGGAACAACTTTATTCTTTGGTTTGGTTACCGAAAAATAAAAGTATTCCAAATTTCTTTGTTGTTCATACAGTATTTAAATGCTGGTAATCCCTGTGCTAGGTAGCCGTCGAAAGCAGCTAAGATCATCAGGAAACGTGAGAGCAACAATCATAAAGAAAACAGAATCCTATCGGGAAGAAATTCTTCTCCTTTGGCTTTACATGATTCCAAGAAATTCTCACCAACCCTAATCACCATTTGGCATCTTCCTTGACCAAAACCAAAATTACCAGCATTGAATTTTGTATAAACGTACCCACGTGAATATATATTTTTTTTCATTGAAAGGTTTATTGGGTTTTTTATTTTATTTTTTGTAACTGATCTGTCTCAGCCATTCTCAGCAATGAGTAGAATTTAACCACGATTTACTTGGGGCCACAGCACATGATCTTTTCTTTATTTACATGTTCATCAGTGCTTTGAGATTGGCTTACACTTTATGAAACTTCACAGAATCATACACTAATAATGAAGGGAATTTTTAAAGAACACTTGGCTTGTAGCCAGATTAGGTTTTGCCTATCAGCAATAACTTTTTGGTTATAGGGTAGAATACATGAATCTATTCTTGTCAGGAAAGCTAGCAAGTATCATGTCGTGCATGCTGCAACTTGCTGGTGATGATAGTATAGAGGACCTAGTAATCAGTTAGAGCCAACTGTTTTCTGAAACAATTGGAGTGTGCAACCCTACAAGACTGGAGAATTGAAGAAATCATAATGCCGAGGAAAGTGTCAGAATAGAGAGGAATTTAAATGCGAAGGGCTGATTATGTCAAATTCCTGCTCATATCACTAGATGCCATCAATTTGCATACACACACACACACACACACTTTTTTCGTATAATAATATTCTCTCATTTATTAAAAGTTAATCGAATATATATCATATTTTAAAAGTTAACGATGAAAATCGAATTTATAGTTAATATATAGGTTGAATGAATCTCTCCTTACCCCTTGAACCCATCATGGGACAGAACACCTATATATATGTCTAATTAGCTACAATTTAAACCCGTTGAAGGTCGAACCATTAATTCTAAACCTCAAGTTAAACACCTCCCAGGCCTCAAAATGATTTTTTGTTCTTACCTCTTTTCTTTCCAAATATGCCAAATTAACTTCTAACGATCACCAAAAGGCACGTAGTCATTGACTATACAGTTGGAAGTAATTTGCAAGGCTCAACATCTTGTCATAAAACAGCTCAAAAACAGGCACAGAAAAAATGAAAATGGAGTCAGAAGAGAGCAGCATACAATAAATTTTTGTATAACTAATAGAGTTGTTGCTGTCTCACATTTGACTGTATTACTCACCTGCAAACAATTCCCTGAAACAAAGGGGCGATGTATTTAATCTAAGCACACTGAAGGCTGACTTCTACACAATTTGCTTCTTGGTCATCATCACCAGAAGCTACTGCAAATAAAAAAAAAATGTATGACCATCGATCCCAAAAACACCCAGCAAATAAACAAGAAGAGTGTCAGCAACTTGCACGCTTTCCCTCTTCATTATCTTATTCACGCCAGCACCGTATCCTCTCATTTATTATCTCCTACCGGTAAATAAAAAATAAAAATAAAAACATCTTGGCTACTAAATTGCATGTGCAATTTCAGTTCTCCAAGCTAAAGAGCATTGAAAATATCAATTATAATAATGTAGAGTGAAGAATGGATATTTGTATATTGGTAGTGTTGTGTGGCAACTGAGATCTGATAGGTTAATTTGCTGCTTCTGGGAAGTTGTAAGCTCTATTTCCCTGGCAACAGAATTGCAGAAACTAATACCAACGAAAATGACACTTCGTATTCCGTATTAATTTTTTGCACCTGTTTTTTTTTTTTTTTTAACGTCGTTATTGGATTAGCCAACTCTGTTGTTATTACATCTACATCGCTAAGTTGCTTACATCAGGGGCGGAGGGGCGGCACTAGGGAGGCAAGCAGGGGCCGGCCTCCTGCAAAATGTTTTAAATTTTTTTATTATTCAGTGTTTATATATAGAATAATATAGTATTATTTTATTTTAAATAAATAAATTTTCTGATAATAAATTATATCTTGAGTTTTTAACCTTTCTATTAACTAACCCAGCTCCGCCTCAGCTTACATGTATGACCATAATAGAGGCACAAATTTTCCAGCATAAATATCTTACCGCTTGTCATAATGCATTTCATAGTCTTTGCAGGAAATACTATCTCTTTGAACACTACAAGCCAAATTGATAGAGAAAATGATACTTACGATTTCTCTTTAACTGCGCAAACCCGGGGACTTACTAACTTAGGATTTAACTAGAACGGTTTCAAATTAAACAATTGATCAAGTCAAAACACAATTTATTTATTTATTTATTTTAAATTAATATTTTTTTATAAATTTATAAATCATTTTAATATGTTGATATCAAAAATAATTTTTTTAAAAAATTATTTTAATATATTTTTGAATAAAACACAACAACACTCTTCCAAATGTGTTCGAGCTGTAGAATATCAAAGATTGATTCTTAAGAACTCTTTACAGCAGCGAAACATATTTAAGGCATTTCAATCATTTGAAAACAACTAAATCAAGAGAAATTACAGTGTTACCTCAGTTCATGTATATTGACTTGGCCAAACACCATTATCTGAACACATAAAATTAGCCAATCACAACAATGGATTCTACCACATCAATCAATCAAACTGGCTTTCGTACATAGATTAAACTATATAAGAATTTTCCTAGATCCAAATTAGTCCTTGGACATCCTCTAAGTCAAGCCTTTAAAAATATTTTTTCTCCGGCTCCGCATATAAAACCCAGCAAACATTCAGAACTGAGATGTTTGGCCCAGATCCAAATCTCTGCTAGATTTTCAAGGATAACGAGTAGAAAAGAACATCAAACCATACAAATCAAATGAATCTCCAACATCTCATTTCTGAGAAAACTCTCTGACCAAATGGCCAACCATTGATAGGTATAAAACATTCGCATTTTATGTCAAGCAGGTGAATAAAAATTACGTAACTCAGGAATATAGAATATGGATGCCGCCACCACAAGAATCTCTTCTCTATATGGATTTCCCAAAATTATTGATCTTTGTGGAAATTTCTAGTGCTGAAATTAACTACACAGTCTCCACATGCTTACCATTTTATTCATGCACTAACTGAATACAAAAGTCAGTATCATAATCATATTCAGATACTGTTATCACCTCAGTGGAAATTTTAAATTCACAAATGATCAAAGGACATAGAGAATAAAATCATCCTGCCACTTATCACAAAACCAATTCATCACATGGTAGAGTAGAAGAATTTCATGAGATATCTCAAGACTTGACTTTTAAATTAAAGGTAGGTAAACAAGCATGTTTAGCAGTTGACCTCAGGAAACTTGAATTTCAGTTTTGAAAAAACTGATTGCCATTCAACTATTCGTTCTTTGCCGCTGCAAGCACTGGCACTAGATGGGACTGATATAATTAGCAAATCTACCTGTAATCAAAGTATAAAAAAATAAATTGTCATAAAGCCCTATTCTTCAAGTGATCCAAAATGCAATTAGATATTTTAGCATGTAAAGAAAAACTGGTGATAGCTTTACCTTATATGGATTGCAAAAGATGCTATACACAAATAGGAAAAACATTATTTTCAACTTGATTAAGTTCTAAACTAGTTGGAATTGCTTGGCTTTTCCTTCATTCAATTCTGTTAATAACGATTTATCTCTACTACTTAAAAGGTAAACAAATGGAAAGTACATTTCAGCGGGCAACATTGAATATTCAATAAACACAGAAAACTCACACCCACAAACTAAAAGAATAATCCTTGCCAATCTTCCTTGAATCCAATACAAGTTCCTCAAATTTTCATCAGCACTTTTTCTAAATCAATTGAAGTAACCAAAGGATAGGCAAAAGGCAGAACCTGATCATCAAAATCAGGGTTAAGACATTCATCTTTGTTTCCAGGATATGCCTTTGATCTTTGCATAATGGAACCTTCCCAGTATCTAAAAATCCTTATTACTAACTAGAACAGAAAGCTTTCAGTAAAATCTGTTTTATACGGTTCTCATGATACCAAGCTGACTTAGGATTTCGCAACTGCACGTTTCCCAAAAGTAATCTCACAAGCCCCTTGCCTCCTTCCTCTCCATTCATTCAAGACCGAATTCCCAGGACCGCTAGAGGAAAATTCATCTTTGAAAAGCAAATGGTGGGTGATACTAAGTTGTTCTTTAACCAATCTTCACAGTAGAACAATAAGCGCAAATTTTCACTTTCATAGAATGCTACAATCCCCCCTACAGGTTATCAAAATTGCAGAAGAACAAGCTCAAGGCAACAAATCTTCCAGTTCTGACCAGTTGGGCCCTAAGAGAAGTACTCAAAACTGCTTGACAGTGCCGGATTCATGGCAAATACGACTCCCAATTCCTTTATTCTTCAATCCAAATCTTCCCTTTACATTTTTAAATCACGAATAGTATTCAATATCATTTTGGATAATTAAAATGCCATTCATTCATTTCATTTCAAAGATATAAAAGAGAGAAGGGGTTGAAAAAAAAGACCTTCAGAGGAGGTGCTGACTTCGCTTGGGAGTTTGGATACAAGACAAGCAGAAGCAATGGCGCTGTGGACAGGAAGAAGCGAGCTCAATTCTCGACGCACCAATCTCGAAGACGAAATGCGGGAGTGACAATGAAGGGTCAAATTGGGAAGACGGATTGGAGAAGAAAATTGAGAAACAGAAACCCTAGCTGTTGGTAATGCTGATTTTTTTGTTGCTCTTAGTGCTGCTCGCATTATGTTGGAGGTAGACCTCCCTGCACTTGCCCAATTTGCCATTTCCAATCTCCTTTTCTTTCTCTCCTTCTTCAACCCTAAAACCTCTTTAAAACCTCAACAGTCAACACCTCTCTCTGTTGATGATGGCGTAGGTTTCTGGGCCAGTATATTTTGGGCCTCTCAATTTCACAAGGCCCATGATAACCTCGAGTCACACCCTTTGCTTTTTGCTTAGCCCGTATAAAGTTGTTTAGAATAGTAGATGATATTTTTTAAAAATATTTTGTATAAAAAAGTATATTAAAATAATTTTTAAAATTTTTATTTTATATTTTATATTAGTATATCAAATTAAAAAAATATTAATTTAACATTTTTTTTAAAATAAATATACTTTTTTAAAAAACGTATCCAAACACAACAACTGAAAATGCAATACTAAGCGGACAATAAATCTCTCTTTTCGACGTAGTTATTAATCTGGTCATACGGGTTGAGCTGCAATCTGACTCCGGCCAGGTTTTATTTCTAACATAGTTCATATATTCTCTTGATATCGTTCCTTCTTATTCTTCTTGCTCGTGGGGATCTAAAGAATTGAAGCTGGAAGAAAAATGTTCTTCCGGTTAGCTTCTACAGAGACAAATAAAGGACAAACCAATAACAAATCCCCATATGATCTCCGCTGTTCTTTTCGACCTAATCAAGGGGCTGAAAGTGAACCACAAACACAAAACTCGCACAGCAATCAGCCATAAAACAAAACGACAATCAAAGTTCCATAAAACGGCAGTAAAGAAGGAGACAGAGGAACCTGACATAGAGAAGCGGACATTGAAGGAATCATCGAGAAGCATTTGGCGAGAGGTCTTGGCTTGAGCCTAGTCAAAGCAGAGAAATCGGAGCTTATATCCATCATTCATGGCGCTTGCTTTGCCCGTGACGCACGAGAACTAGAGTCTCTTTGCTGCTTTAATCCGAGCTCAACAAGTCCTTAATTTTCTTTTGTTTTTTTCCTCTAGCGCCTCTTGGATACTTGAGGTTGAAGATGACCCAACTGTGAAGAGGAGACGGTGGCTTCGGCGAAGAAGGAGGCGGTTGTGGTGGCGGTGGCGGAGAGGAAGAGACGGTGGATGTGAATTTCAAATCATTTGCAAGTGTTTCTTGTGTGGTTTTCTTTGTGATTAGTGAGTGTGCGCTAATTTGTGTTCGTTTTGTTGGTTGAGTGGACAGTTATTACCGTTGCTTCTGTATCCCATCAGACGAATGAAACGTGTCACGGCAAAACCTAAGTTTTTTTTTTTTTTGAGAAAAAAACGAAAAGACATGAATTTTTAACGTTCTTTTAACAAATTCCCTTTACCTCATAAAATTGTAGCCTGTTGCCTACTGGACTTTGCATTTGATGTTAATCTTTATAGCAATTTCAAGCTTGATCGGTAACTAAAAGATTATTATTCCAGTTAAAATATTTGCTCACCATTAATAGTTAAAAAATGTAGAGAGACCAAAAACGAAGCAGATGGAAATTGCATCGAAGGATTTAAATTATCTTGATACAAAAAATTCTACATGGCCGACCGAACTAGTGGGTATAAGGATTTTTTGTTGTTGCCATTAATTATCGGCAGACTTAAACAATACCGAGCTATTTTTTTGAGTTCAAATCATAACATTTCACTGGCCAAAGTAAAACGCCAAGAGGTTCTATCAAAATAAGAAAAAGTAAAGTGATTGCCGAACAGATCCTTAGTTGAAATTTTCCCTCCAACATAAACACTAGCTCACTCTGTATAGGTATTGCATTTGCCAGGCCGCAAGAAAAAGTTACGGAAATGAACAGTAATTGGAGACAAAAAGTAATAGGTAAAACATGCAAAGACTCGATTGTACAATTTTCAGTGATACTTGACTGTCATAGAAAAGAAATGAAAACTGAGCACAATTCCTACCCCTCCATAAGCGACCTTAACAACAAATGAGTGCATCAGCAGAAATGCTGAAGAACGACTTAACCAGGATTTCTCGAGAAGTAAAAGGAAAAAAAAAAAGGAGAGAGAAATGCAGAGAATAGTGCAAAAATACAACCAAATAACTGGCTAACAAAATCACTCTTCCATTGCCTGATTTTGCTCGCTTTTTGGTTGGGAAACCTGGACTTTGATCTTGGCTAACGTGAGAGATTGATCTTGTCGAAGCACTTGAGGAGCCTTGACCAGGTGAATAGACTGCTCCAATTCTTTTTGTGCCTCCCTCCGCTCCTTGCCTTCCCTGACCTTCAACCTGCCAAACATTTCAATTAACATCTATAGATTAAAAAAAAAGTACATCTAATGATGCTGTCTCGTAAAGGTAATGATAAGATGGATGTAGAACCTCTTCTCTATGTGGTTTGCTGCCCGGTCAGATCTGACCTTATCAATTTTCTTAATGGCCTTCAGAGTATTCTCAGCAAGATTCCGGTCATATCTCTCAGGCCTATTTCGCTTTCTCTCAAACTCGAAGGTCGAATCCTTTTCAAAAGAAGAGAATGAGAAACAGGACAAGCACGGTGATGAAGTTGAAGGATTTAATTTTTGAATCCAAAGATGACAGCAGCTAAAGACACAAGTGAAGGTGAAGGTGAAAGTGAAAGGTGCCCCCTAACCTGGGTCATGTCCTTTCCATGCAATCTTCTATAGGCCTTGGTCCATTTTACTTTGCGAGGGTTCCTCTTCATTTTGAAGTTCTTGTGGCACTTGGATCTGCAAAATCGAAAAATCTGCAAAAAAGGCTTGACTGTTGAAAACTTGATGCCCAACTTTTTTAAATGACAATATCATAAGTTAGATCAGTAATATAAATCAGAAACTCACAACTGTATGAACTTTCAAGCAAAATTTCACTGGACAAACAATACAATGCATTACTGACTAGTACCCTTGATAGCAAAACATAAAACAACCTCCAAAGTGATAGCCAAACTTAAACTAAAGAACAGAAATCTAATGCCATTGCTGTAAGTTCAATCAATTACTATTAATCTTCAAAACCTTTGCATAATCACATATTTTATTTTCAATCTCCGACCCATAAATTCCTGAGGCTAGCAAACCAAGCCCTCGAGTACCCTTGATAACAACAAAAAACAACCTCCAAAGTGATAGCCAGACTTAAGCTAAAGAACGGAAATCTAATACCATTGCTGCAAGTTCAATCAATTACTATTAGTCTTCAAAACCTTTGCAGTGTCACAAATTTTATTTTCAATCCCCAACCCCTAAATTATTGAGGCTAGTGAACCAAGCCTTAAGCTGATACAAAAACACACAACCTGAGATAACCGCTGATTAAAAGGTCAACAAAATGTAGACAAACTACATGCCAATCTGACATGTGAACAATAACAGATACAACAATACCAACTCTTCCAGACGCAGATGCAACTAATAAAAAGAAACTTGCTTAAACTACGATGAGCTCACCAAATCAATGGTCAAGGAGAAACATCATGACTTCACTGACTTAGAAGTAACAATCTCATCCCCCACTAAGCATAGCCAACGACAATTTACAGCTATAAACCCTTCACTCTCGAATTGATTCAACATATACCATTTGCATCCTAGGTTAACAGCCGCAAAACAAATGACATAAACCAATATTTTACCTTAGCATCATTGCGGACAAACTGGATACCGTGTCCTGGGTATACCGTGGAGGAGCAGAACCAACACTTCTCCAACCTCATCGCGTCTCTTCTTTAAAAAACAAAATCCAATTTCTGAAGTAGCAAACAAAACATATAAAGAATAAACTAATTGCCAATAATCCGTTAACCACGAGAAATTGTCACGGAACCTCAAATTCTTTGCAATTTACTTACAGCAAGAAAATGAGGTGACAATAATAAAAATCGATATCGACAAAAGTTAAGGTATTCGAGCAGACATTGGTGACTTACGGATTTTAAGACTTCGATTTGTTGTTGTTTTTGTTTCCTGCAGGATTACTGGGTGAGATGCCTTGATTCGTTGTTCGGGTTGAGGAAGAGGAGTGGGGCGGAGGAGAGGGCAAGAAAACCCTGCAAATTAGGGTTTAAGACGGAGTTTTTTCCTTGTTTATAATTGTCCCGGTTAGTTTATAAATTTACGAATTGACCCCATTCAAAAAAATTTATTTGTTAACCGCCGTATATAACATTTTGTTTGTGTTATGTCAGGCCACAACTTGCGGACAAAGTTTACTTTATTATATTGTAGTCTACGTTTTTTAAACAAATTTAATTTTTTTTAGTTTTGAATTAATTTTTTTATTTTTTAGATACTAATATAAAAAATGAATTTTAAATATATATATACATATATATATATATATATATATATATTATTTTGATACATAAATAAAAAATACTTTGAAAAATAATTCTCACCACTCTATTAAATAGCACTAGTCTAAAAATAGATTTACCTAATGGATTAGTTTATTAGTCATTAAAATAATTAGAATCAATTATTTTTATTAAAATTACATTATATTATTTTTTTTGTTGGTTTGATTGGATTCGATCAAGTGAATAGCCCGAGTAGAAATCTAACTAGATCACCTAATTTTCATCAAGCTAATATCTGATATCTTGTTTGATTCAACTAGAAACTCTTTCTGAATTAGGTTTCGAGCCTCAAATTTCTTAGGTTAATTTATCAAGTTAGATCAACCAGGTTTAACACCTATAATTTTGTTTTTCATTTTAGACATTAATATCTTGGTAATATGATGAAAATACATGATATTGTTGTTTTTAATTTAATATCAGACCAATTGTTTTTTATTATTGAATTGCACTTAGGTGTTCAATTTGATTTCTGCATATCAAAATTTACTCAATTTGATAATTTTTACTTATTTTTATACTTACTTTCATAGTTTATTTTTGTTTAAAGCTATGATATTTTTTGATTTGAAATGTATTATTTTTTGTTATGATATTTTTAGTTATGAGATTATTGTTAAGCATGATTGGATTAAAAAAAAAAGCAATTATTTGCATACATATTTTACCACTATATGAATAATAGTTTTCACAAAAACAAGTGTGTTTTCATTTATTTATTTATTTTTGCTAAACAATTCATTTGTTTTATTCTTTTTCATTTTTTGATTTCGATAGTTCATACTATTGGATTTAATCCTTTCGGGCCTCTTGCTAACGATCTATTATTCCATGCCAGGTATCTGGGCTTTCCATGGTTGCAAGGCCGAAGTGTTTTTTGTTCCCTTAATTCAACCCATTAAATCTCTGTTTTAGCTTACCTTGTGACAGTGTAAGTAGAAGCAAAACATTTATATCACGAATAAGGCAATTTTGGAGAGGGTTTTTTCTTTAAAAAAATTACCTCAATCAAGTTTATCAATTGTTTTTTATTAAAAATCATCCCTATTTTCATAATTATAAGATTAGGTATAAGATCTAACCTTATTTAGACATGGGAATAAAGGATTCAAGACAGACAAAAAAGAATAAAGTTTATTCGAAACAATTGCCACTGTACAGGACAAAAAAGAAACTGTTTGATTGCATCTCTACTTCCATTCATCGACGATTCAAGACAGACAAGAAAATAAAAGGAAGAAAATAAAGGAGATGATTGTTGATGAAAAAAAGACATGTGCAATAGTAATCTGTGGCACCCATGCAAAAGCCAGTATAAACACAACCAAGTGTTAAGCAATTGGGTAAAGGGCACATCAAGCACAACAAGGCAACAACTAATAATGAGCTTCGCACATTTAGATATGGTAGGGCCATTTCATTTCCAGACCAGTTGACACGGGTCTCTGTCAAGCTCGAACGGCTAGCTGGTACTTTGGTAACACATACTACAACACTGCTGCCTATCTGGCTCTCTGACCATGGCCTATGGTTCCTGGCTGAAGACAAAAGAGCCGTTGCTTTCTTCCCTCTTGGGGTATATCTTCTTCTTCCACTATCACATTCCAGCTAGCAGCAGCAGCCCTTCTGCTTCTAGTTGTAGTTTCGTCAATTGCTTGTGGAATAAGGCTATCGTCAATTATTAATTATTATCCGCTGTACATGATGCACATGGCTCTTTCAGTTGTGGACCATCTATCCATTTTGCCAGCTTGTTTCTTTAACTTGCCCCAAGAATCATTGTGATCAGGCCAGCTCTGGTGGTTTGGTGGAAGAAATAAAGCTATAGATGGTGGTGAGAGATCGATGATCTTGTTATCAAGGGCTATCATATTCTCAGCCTCTTTTTTTTGTCTCGATGTATTCTCAGGTTCCACTTGATCCATCTCAAGATTAAAAGATTGGTGTGAATTTACTCTATATATACGTTTTGGCTAGAATATTTATGCTAATTTTCTTTCTAAAACTTATTCCTGAATATAGTTTATATATATATTCTCAAGCCACATATTCACGATCCATTGCTATTTAATTTCTATGTAAATGATCAAGTTTTACACAGATAAATAATTAAATGATCAAGCTTTTTAGAAGAATACAGGTAAGAATATATATGAACAAATGATACTAAACATGTGTGTGGATGTTTGACTCGATGAGGATTTGTGGGTGGACATGAAATTATGAGGTTGATAAACACATATATACTATAAATTGCATGGTGGCATGTGTGATGATTTTTAAGCTCCAGCTTGGTAAACGGATCTGTTTTCTATATTATTATTTTTTATGAAAATTATTTTATCACGTAAACTCTCGAGTATGGTAATTAATAACATATGAAACGACGAAATCCCCCCACAAAAACACATTTAAAAAAAAAAACTAATGTTACCTTTACTTTTTTTGGTTCAGTAGGTATTGGAAATCAAATCTTCTTCTGGGTCGTCCATAATAATTTAAAATAATTTAGTTTTTTTACTATACTTTTCACGCACAAGGCCACGCCACTGACGATTCTCCGAGGAAAAGAGCCTTTTCTTTTGGAAGCAGCAGATTAGGGGGGAGAACTTCGATTGCTCCATGTTTAATTGTCCTTTTCAAGGAACATTCAATGTCACCCTCGCGACTGGTATTCAATACCAAAATAAAAGGCCTCAAATCTTATTGGCTTTGAGATTTCAATCCATGTCAATTTCCGTGATACCCTTTTCTTTTGTCACCGGAAAACTATGCTGGAGTACTTCACCACCCACAAGAGGTGGCACTTCCTTCATTAATTATAGGGATTTTCTACCTGTCCTTTTCCCCTTACCAATCGGGTGAAAAAAGAGTTCATGCTGGCATGCAAGGAATTATAAGTTATCTTCTCCCTCTTTTTTATGATTAAAATTTCGATACTGTTTACTTATTATTTCCTAGTAGAGGGGATAAAAAATATATATATATATATAAAACATGAATTTAATTTTTTACTTTTGAAAATATATAAAATTATTATGAAATCATCTCATAAATAAATTTATTTTTTTAATCCCAGTTAATTAAACATGTTTTTATTTTTTTTATACTCGTTTCTTTTATCCTAAAACACCGGTTAAAATTTTATGATGTGCTATTATTTATTTATTTATTTATACGTGTATGGTTATTTTGTACTATCAATCATTTACTTGTGTGTGGTTGGCAGAATTTAGCGTTGCAGCTAAAACAGACGTACCGGTGGAAAGGAAGAAATTCAATTATTTGTCAAAGTTGATGGGAATTAATTAGAGTATGCATTGATTCAATCCATATCCAACGTTAATTAATATCTCTTTTAGCAAATGCAGCATGCTTTGCTTAATTCTGACTCATGAAACTCCACGTCATGATTTGTAAATTGAGGCTTTGAAGGGGCAAGTTTAATGCCACAGTATTAGACTAATTCAATCATACTTCCATGTATTGACAATAAAATCAATACATGTTTATCAATATTTCACATAATCAGATATCCTTACCATTAATATCCTCATAATACCCAAACCAGTTAATATTTTCTTTGACAATTGTTATTTATTTTGATTTTTAAAAGGAGTTTACAAAATAATTTCAACTTATTTAGAATTCGAGTTGGATTTGATTTTAAATTGTTTTTTATTTTAATTTTTAAAAAGAATTTACAAAATAATATCATTTTTATAAGTTAATATATTCAACACTATGTTTTTTAAAAAAATTAAATTTTTAGTTATAAATTATTATTTTAATATATCTTTTAAATAAAAATATTTTAAAAAACAATTTATCCTTAATCAATTCCCGGAGGCAAGTCTTGTACCTATGACTTTGACTACGTGACTACTGTTACTTCAGTTACCACCACTTAACTAGGAAGTCTTCATTGTTCAACAAAGTTGTTGGGAAATGACTTTGATTAGAACCTGAAATTGCCTGAAACACACGCAATGATTTAAATTAAAACAAAATCATACAACGGCTAATTAAAAGCCCTCCACGAGTCCTAACATTTTTATTACATCACTTCCTGTAATCTCGCATAAGAAACCAAACACACAAATAAACAAATAAATAAACAAAACCAAACAACAAATAGCTGACGCGGTTTTATCTTCTTCACCACTACTTGCTTTTTTAGCTGTCTTCCTTTCTCTCTCTAAAGAAGCTCCAGTTTCTCTCTCTAAAAAGATATACAGCCTTTATCTCTAAAACCCTACTAAACACTCAAAACCCTTGCAACCCATTTCAGATCTACAATACATTTTATCCTTGTGCTATGCGATTTCAAGAGAGATTAAGAAGTTGAAGTGTTAAGGATAGAAATGTCTAACTCCGACCCGAAAGCCCGACCCATACCAGGGAAAAGGCCACCGGCTCCGGAATCTCCCGCAATGCCGCCGTCTTCGTGGGCTAAAAAAACTGGTTTCAGGCCCAAATTTTCTGGTGAGACCAATGCAAGTGATTCTGGACAGATTTCACTCCCTCCGAGGCCAAAAGAGCAACGGGATGCCCAACCGGATCTTGAAGCGGGTCGGGTCAAGGCAACACCACCACAGCCACTACCAGTGCCGCCACCGCCTGCAGTGAATGGGGCTGACACGGTGGTGGCTTTCCCAGCAGAGAATAAGGATCAGACGGTGGTGAAGAGGAGGAGGGACTCTGATGGTGGTAGTGGGGGAGCAAAGAAGGATGGTTCCGGTCACGGGGCAAATGGGGCGGGTACTAATGGGCCACCGTCGGGACCGAGAAGAGCAGCGGGGAGGAACGAGGAAGTGATTGACGTGGAGGATGATGGCTTTGCTGGCGGGAGACACACACACATGAAGTATGAGTTAAGAGACACTCCCGGTCTTGGTGAGTGTTTTTTTCCCCGACTGATTGGTTTACATACTGACTTTAGTTTCTTCTTAATTGGTAACAATGATGTTTGAGGGAAGTGGAAGTAGTGTGCTTTTGTTGTTTTTTAATTGGTAATTTGAACCGGGTTTTATTTGGTTTCATAGTTTGTATGATTCCTTTTGGATTTTTTGCTAGTTTGGATTAAGTTTTCGTAGGTTATTAGGTTTTGCGAGTAAAACAAAGTGTTTTTAATTCACTTTTAGCAATGTTTTTAAATTGGGTTGTGCTGATTTTGAGCGTGGAGGTTTCACTTCGTTAGGAATTGCAAGTAAACAAAATATTGTATTGGCTTGCTGGTAGTCTGAAATTATTGGGTGATTCTTTGAACGGATATATGATGTATGGGGCTTGTTTATTTATTGGTGACGGTTAGATACTATGGGGCAATAAAAAATGTCACCTTTTCTGTTGATTTTAGTTGTCATTTTAAAGTATTCATGATTTGTTTTTGGTATAGTGCTTCAGGTTCTTTTTGTTTACTGGATATGATGGAAGAACTCTTTTTGTTGTTGGAAATTTAGAAGAGTTTTGATTTTTGGTTTGATATTTGAAGTTTTTGTTGTTTATTGATTCAAAGTATAGATTGTAATGGTTAACATGTGTTTTTTTATCGGTTTTTGTGGTTAGTTTTATTGGCTTATGGTTTTGTGTAATGTTTCAGTTCCCATTGGTCTATATGGGTTCCAGCATTACCTTTCAATGTTAGGTTCATTGATTCTCATTCCACTTGTCGTAGTTCCTGCAATGGGTGGCACTTATGTGAGTAGTAGTGAATTATTTATTTAGACTTGTTATGATTCTCATAGTCTGGTAAAAAATATATTGTGATTAGCTTTATCTGATTTGATCTAGTTGGTGTAGGAGGATACTTCAACGGTGGTGTCAACAGTGCTCTTTGTTTCAGGAGTCACCACGCTCTTGCATACATCATTTGGGTCAAGATTGCCTCTGATACAAGGCCCATCATTTGTTTACCTTGCTCCAGCACTGGCAATAATCAATTCCCCAGAGTTTCAAGGACTAAATGGAAATGTATGTTCCTCTGTTCATTTTATGTTTACTTGAGATATACAGGTTAGTGGTTGTCTTTTTTGTGTTTGTCACCAGGCAACTGGGATAAAAAGTGAGCTTGCTGTGTTGTGCTTTTATACCCAAACACATGCCTCTTCTACATTAGGCTGATGTTTGTTACGAATTTCATCTTTTAATTAATTTGAATAATTAGGACTCTTTGATGTGGAAAGCAGCCTGTTCGCCTTTTACCATTCCATGCATCACGTTTACTTTTATTTTATCTTCCATCATTCTCAGAAATGGTTTTAGTTATTTAGAGTATTCATCAGCTTGCGATTTTGAGAAAAAAGCAGTAGAATGCAGATGACTGATGCCTTATCAAATCAGTTTTCCAACTAGCCTCCAACACTCTATGTTAACTGCATTAAACAGTAATCTGATAATATGAATTTACTTGGTGGAATCATACACTAGAATCTAGATATCATATAGGAATCGTTGCATGGCAGAGTTCTATGGCATATATACATATACACACACACACACACACACACACACACAGAGGAAGATAAATGTTGTTCTGAGATTTAAGTTCCATATGGTTGCAAACAAAGAAATAACAGATTACCTGCATAATTTTATTGTAATTTTGGCTACTGAGAAAATCATGTTCCTAACAAGATTTGTAAAAAAATATTCCTTTGCAGAATTTCAAGCATATAATGAAGGAGCTACAAGGAGCTATCATTATAGCTTCAGCTTTTCAAACAATACTTGGATATAGTGGACTGATGTCAGTTCTTTTGAGGTACATTTTCAGCATCTTTATTATTTTGCACCTTTTAACTTAGTCACTTCACCTTCACATCTTTGTATTCCGTCTAGAGAGCTACTCTAGGTTGAGTGGATTGAATTACATTGTTTCAATAATTGTATCATAATAATTGCTTAAATATGAAGTGGAGTCAATTTGTTGTTGGCAATTGATGCAGGACAGATAAACCATTGGGAAACATTGGCTGTCATTTAGAGTTTCATTAAGTATACCCTTCTTTTTCATCCTGTTACCTTGTGAGTAAAATAGAAATTCATTCTTTATCTATGCATCAATTTTCAATTTTTTTCTAAAGGGTCAAATTCTTGCAATACTACCCTAAATTTTTTTACAGTTTCAATATTGCCCATCCATTAACATTTCTTAATGTTTGTCATGGAAACCAAAAGCATGGGTGTTCAAGTCATGTGAATCCTCTTCTTTCCAACAGGCTAATAGTATACGCATTAATTTGCAACAAACTGCAATATAGTTTTATCCAAGCTTTTAAATTGAAAACTTCCAAATAAGTCTCTAACCAACACACCTTTATGCCACTTTAGTCAGTATCACTTCCTTGCTCCAATCCCACATCGGATAGGATTGAGGGCATGTGAGCACCTGAGTAGTGCACTACTAATAACTTGAAGTTTAAGCTTTTGGACCTTGTGAGGATAAGGCCCAATCCATCATGCTATGTCGGGTCAATGACTACTTGGGGTGTTACCACCTTATTAGCTGCCACAATTAAATTATTTATTTCAGTTTGTTCAAATCATATTTTGATTTTTGTTTTGTTTAGGTTTGAGATTGTTTTTTCTTATAGGAAAACATGATATATGATGATATGTATTTTCCAAGAATGAGATAGTTCATTTTGCATGTTAAGAATGTATCCAAGTCAGGCTTTTGCAGAAGATGTGCAGTAACTCAACCTCTGTTTGTCTGTGTTTAATTTTCAGGTTGATCAATCCAGTGGTTGTTGCCCCAACTATTGCTGCTGTTGGACTTTCTTTTTATAGTTATGGTTTTCCACGAGTTGGTACCTGTCTTGAGATTGGTGTGGTGCAGATATTGCTGGTTATTATGTTTTCTCTTGTAAGTTTGGTGAAGTTAAATTTTGCCTTGAATTATTATTCATTTTCAATTTCTTTTAATTTAATTAAAAGAACCTTCATAAGATATCTGTTTTCAGTTGTGTGCCAAAACAACTAAAATAATGTTTTCTGTACTTTCTGCAGTACCTGCGTAAGATATCTGTTTTTGGTCATCGCATATTTCTAATTTATGCGGTAAGTTTTCTGCTGTGTTAGCTTTCCATCAATATGTTTAGTTGCTGCTGCCTTGCCCTTCCTCACTTTTCCCATCATTCTGTTATTGTTGATTTTCCATTGTATATCATGTAAGGTTTGTTAGAGCTTACCCAAATTACAAAATTTTTGGCGTGAGACCATGTGCAACTCATCAGCCACTACGATGAGGGCCTCTTCCACAAGCAGCAATAGACTTCTCAGTCTAAACCACTCACTTCTTGGCCCAATCCAACAGCACTGACAAAATAGAAGAAACAAAATGGGCGTTGGATAAGTTCAAACCAATGCTAAGCTTTAATATTGTTGACACAGTATTTCAGTGCTCAAACCACACTGGCCTTCTGGTCTTGGTCTGAGTATTGGTGGTGGGGTTGAGGTGCACATGAGGGAGAGTATTAAGTTGAACATTGCACCCTCCTGTAGCAACTTAAACTATTAGACCATTACACTGTTAAAAATTATGTGCAGTTTGTGAGATAATGAGGTTGTCACTTTTTCAATCCCAGGTTCCATTGGGTCTAGCAATCACATGGGCGGCTGCTTTCCTTCTTACTGAAGCAGGAGTCTATAGTTACAAAGGTTGTGATGCAAACGTTCCAGCATCAAACATTATATCTGACCACTGCAGAAAGCATATTTCCAGGATAAAGCACTGTCGAGTTGATACTTCCCATGCGCTGAAATCTTCCCCATGGTTTAGGTTTCCTTATCCATTACAATGGGGTACTCCTGTTTTTGAGTGGAAAATGGCTCTCGTTATGTGCGCGGTGTCCATCATCTCGTCTGTAGATTCGGTTAGTTTCCCTTCAATGTCATGATTGACACCTCTCTTGGAGATTAAGATTTTCTAACAATCTAATTTCCTATACGCCATTCATTTTTTTGTTTTACTCTTAAGTTGCAGTCATTCATTTATTGATCATTATTATAAAAGATCCTTGATTTCCACACGCATAAAAACCCAAATGTTTTAGTTTAAATAAATAAATGAAATATTATTGTTGGATTTTGCCCTAATTTACCGGGGAAAAAAGGGAAAAGAGGAAGTAAAATTCTGAATAAGCTGGTTGAATTGGTGAAATGTCTAAAGCTTGCTTGAGAAGCTAATACTAATCATGTTATACATTCATTTATTGATCATTATTATAAAAGATCCTTGATTTCCACACGCATAAAAACCCAAATGTTTTAGTTTAAATAAATAAATGAAATATTATTGTTGGATTTTGCCCTAATTTACCGGGGAAAAAAGGGAAAAGAGGAAGTAAAATTCTGAATAAGCTGGTTGAATTGGTGAAATGTCTAAAGCTTGCTTGAGAAGCTAATACTAATCATGTTATACATTCACTTGGATCGTTTTCTAAGCGTCAATCCAACTAAAGAGGTCGTGGTTGTCTAAATTAGGATCATAAGATATCTCATTTTAAAGTTGTGGAAATCGCTAAAAGTAATTTAGTAGGTGTCTGAATAGTACTTTGTGAATTTGCTAAACTTCATATCAATAGATATTAATGACAATGACCCTAACAACTTTGGCTAATAGAGTGTTCTCTTTAATATTTATATATTTTGACCGGTACTGGCCAATAGAGAGTTAACCCATATTTGATTCATTTATATTTAGTTCTTGTAAAGATCCATGTCTAACTATATGTTAGCTAATATTTGTTAAAACAGCAGTTGGATTTTATAAAGAAAAGTTGCATTTATTACAATTGCAAATTTCTACTTCCAAGAAGTATTGTGGGGGTGTGTGT
>Ga0325414_1001781_pt1 | contig 21333 bp, 10 predicted proteins | sample PopdelMetagenome_8_FD_206183 | JGI IMG/M metagenome (GOLD analysis project Ga0325414, IMG submission 206183) | Populus deltoides microbial communities from Bellville, Georgia, United States - Leaf-PdKOR-R3 | ecosystem: Host-associated > Plants > Phyllosphere > Phylloplane/Leaf | place: USA... | reverse complement strand
CCAAGTTTTATAATGGTGAGTAGTTAGATTTTTTGCACTGTCTTATTATCTCATTCAATTTCGTCCCAATACAAAATTTGAGCTATTGCTTCCTGATATTTCAGACATTTTTCAACTAGATCCTTCTGTCAATATTTATTAGTATTTTTTTTTTGTTTAATGCAAGTATTTTATACAACACAGTGAAGCTATTGCGAAGAAGCTGCGATGGAAAATATTAACAAATATTAAAAACACAATCCAATAAAAAATCTCTACCGACAATTAATATACCTAAAGTTAACTGGTGATTTCTAAAAAAACAAAATCAGTATCTTAACAGTTTATTTTATTATTGTTCTTTCTACTAGTTGTACAGAAAAAGGCCACGAGAGATCTGAATCTGGTTGCTGCTGTGATTTGTGCTGAGACATGTATCAGCTGTAGATGTGGCAAGAAGGCTATTTTTCTCGACGGGGGTTTGTAAATTGTCAACAGGTGACTTAGTTTTTTATCCTTTGATTGTATTGAGATCTTTAATTTATTTTTTCCTGTTATGATTTAATTTTAATATTTTCAAGTCACACTTGAGTTTGATGATCGAACAAGAAAATTGATTTCACATGCTAGACAGGAAGCAGACCTTGAAGGGATTTCTGCCCCCAGCAACGACAAATGAAAAGAGACAGCTCCACGTTTCATAATCGTGTGTTCAAGGCATGATAGGGATAGTTCCATGGATCACCACCGACTCCTCTTCGGTCGATGGTCGGTTTTTCACAATTATCTCTGCGAAACCAATTCTGAAACAATTTATGCACATACCAATATTTTCCAAATTACTATCAGCGAAACCAATGAAAAGAGACTGTTTTATCCTTTTATTCTGGTTCGTTTTCATAAATTCCTTCCTTGATTGATCTATCAAATTTGACAACTTGTAGTTGAATATTAACCTGCTTGGGAGAGTAAAATTACCATATGCAGTAAATTTCTCTTATTACATGAAACATTCAAACATGGATGTTGTAAAATTAGATAGGGATGGTAACTCTATTGGAAACTCAACTAAATTAGCTCCGAGTCTGAAAATGGTGTTTTATGGTTGTGTTGGACCAGTGTAATTTTCTAAATTGCAAGTAGTGGAATCATGGTAAAACATCATGTCTTTATTTAGAATTAATTTTCTAACATTCACAAAATCCTAACAATTTTTTTATTTTAAATTTTTTTTAAATAACCACAACTCTTTAATTCCCCAACAGCTTTTTTATTTTTTTTAATTGTTGTAACAATTTTTTTATTTTAAAAGTTTTTTAAACAATTACAACTCTTTAATTCCCCTAACAACTCTTTTACTTTTTTAACTGTTGTATAAGTTACAACTCTTTTATTTTAAAAGTTTTTTAAATAATTATAACTCTTTAATTTTCCAACAGTTTTTTTATTTTTTTAACTGTTGTAACAACTCTTTAATTTTTAATTTATTTTTTGTCTAGCTGTTACATGTTAGTAATGTATAAATATCATGTGCTCTTGTCCACTTTATGTTAGTAATATATAAATATCATGTGCTCTTGTCATTAAAGTAGGTTGAAAAAACCACAGTATAATTTTTTATGTTTATAAGGTTTGGTGATATTTTTTTTCTATTTTAATTGTGGTTTCTTTAACCCTCCTTTTCAGAGGAAAAACTTATTGTATCTTATAAGGTAATTTTATATTAAAGAAATATTCTTAAAAATAGTCTCCATAGATGTCTCCAGTTATTGTTTGTTTATGTTCATTGTATCTAATTTTACAATAAATACAACAATAAATTCAAAGTATCCGCCTTCTTCTTCTTTCTTTCTTTTTTATTTTTATTTTTATTTTTTTATTTTTAGGAGAAGGAACAACGTTGTCGAAAAACAAACTAACATGACGAGAAGTCAATAACCAGTGACGTAATAAGTAAGGCACGTTAGAGGGAACATCAAAGCGGTTGGCAAGAAATTGATTAAGGGTGTGTTTATTTTTTATTTTTTGAATTTCTTTTTTAAAATCTTTTTCAAACTGTTTTTTACTTAATATTTTTTTGAATGATTTTAACATTTTTACATTAAAAATTAAAAATAGTTAAAAAATATTACTTTAATAAATCTTCAATTAAAAAACAATTTTTTAACCTAGCATCATATTAGCAAATACACACTGATATTCCACAAAACAGATCATGTACCGTGCACGCAATACCAACTTAAAAAAATGGGAGATTCCGATATCTATCCAATTATCTTGTCTTGATGACCAGTGCCGGGTCTTAATCTCTCTATAAAACGAGGACAGACGTTTTATTGACTCTCACACGCATTTCTCAGTGGTTCTATCGCCTTCTTAAAACTATCTATCCATCATCTTCATCAGCACTAACAACTACGATGATGGATCGTATTATTTCTTCTTTGATTGATTTTAGAGCTTTTGCTAATTCTTTTTTATCAAATTATGAGCCTCTAGCTTTGCTTCTTGCTCCTCTTCTCACTCTTTTTACTGCCCGAATTCTTCAATCATTATGTCTTCTTGTTCACGATAATGGTCTCAAACCCACCATTTTAGGGTTTCTAATCACCTCCATCAAGTAAGAGATTAATCAATTGTATGTTAATTTCTGAAAGGGGATCTATTTAATAATTTTCACATGATGTCTCTTTTGTTTTCTTTTTGTTTTTTTTTTTTGAAAAAAAAGGATGGTGCCTGGTGTCAAGGGTTATATAGATGCAGAGAAACAGAAGGTGAGAAAGATGATTTTCTTTTATTTCATTAAACGATGGGTTTTGTTTGTATTCTTTTATGTCTGATTTGGTGGGGTATTTTTTATTTTTATCTTGAGATAACTATGAAAATGGGAATTTTGAATCATGCAGGGGAAACATTAAAAGGGGTGTTTTTCAGTTGCATTGAAACATGATCAGAATGAAATTTATATAAATATAAGAAAAAGAACTGTTGCATTAAATGCTTGTTTTTCTGGTTTACACTTCGTGGTTCCTTGAAAAACTAATATGAATGTTAATTTAATATTGGGATCTGCTCTGCTTTCTGGGTTGATGAATAGATTACTTATTGGTTAATTTTCATCTGGGACCGTGTGGATTGCAGTAGTTGTTACGTATAGGCTGTTCATGATGGTCATGAGAATCGGTCAGGCTTACTAAGTTAATTGGCTGGATGGAGAATCTATTAAGCAGATTTTGATTTGCTGCATTAATGAGGATACTACTCAAAAAGTCCGTAGGATACTAAGGGCGGGATTATGCTAGCTTAGTGGTTTAAGGTGCTGGTTAAAAGGATTTTAGTTTAGAAATGTATTAAAATAAAGTTTTTTAATTTTTTTGAAAATTAATTTTGATATCAGTATATTAAAATAATTATATTTTTTTAAATTTTAAATATTTTTTTTGCTAAATTTGTTTTTTATATTTTCAGATTATTTTAATATACAAATCTCAAAAATAATTTTTTAAAAATAAAAATATATTATTTTGATATATTTCTAAGCGAAAAACATTTTGAACTGCAATCATTTCCACAATCACAACAGGCTGTAAGTCTTTTTGTTGGATGCCTTTGGTTGCGTTTGTTTTTCTCTAGTTTTTGCGGTGAAACAAACACAGCAAGGCGTTTGGTAACAAACCAAAATGTGTTTTTTACTACGGAGCCTACTAAAAAATTGAGTCTTAAACGTAGTTTTAATGCAATAGTTTTTACATGCTTTTTTAACTTAGTTGCATGAAACCTTGTTTGTTTTTGCGTTTCAAAAACGCTTTTGAAAAAATTTGAATTTTTTTATTTTTTCTTTGCTTTAAATTGATATATTTTTGGTGTTTTCAGATCATTTTGATGTGCTGATATAAAAAATAATTTAAAAAAATAAAAAAATATTATTTAATGCGTTTCTAAGTAAAAAACACTTTGAAAAACAACTGTAACCACATTTCCACCAAACATTCTATACATGTTTTTTGTAATACATAAACTTCAATCGTATCTAAATTTAACTCACCACAGCTAACTTTTTTTTTTTTAAACTTATTTTTTTAAAACCATAACCATAAAATCTATATCAAAAACAAACACATAAAAAAAAAATTTGAAACAAAGAAAAAAATAAAAAAATTTAATTTTTTTAAAAACGCTTCTTAATGTCGTATCTTCATGACATTAATCACTTAGAAGCCGTGAGAGTCTGTATATTGACTTCTCAATAGCAGTGCCTTCTTAATGCTAGAAAGACAATCAGGGAGTTTTAAGTCTAATTAGAGCAGGTTATGAGCTCTATTTCCTCTTCTTAATCAACTTAAAGCGATCTCAGGGCCACCATGTGCCCTTCTTTGATCTTTTATTTCTGCTTGTCAAGCCTTTTGGTGTAGAACCATGGTATTTTTTTAACTCTTTCATTGTGTTGATTTTTCATCTGGAAAAGGACTTGGTTTGTTGAACATGCAGGTCGTGGAGAAGTTGCAGTCTGGAAGTAAATCTAAAAGAGATGGCTGGAGATCGGAGCTACCAAAGGAAGGTTTAGGAGCAGCAGTGATAGAGAAATTGAAACAGGAGAAAAGTAATGATGTGGTTTGGCAAGGAAAATGTTCTGGTACAGTGTATGTTTGCAATTAATACCTTACATATTAAGACAAAAAAAATTGTGCTTTGGTATTGAGATGGTTCTCTGCTCTATCCGAGTTTAGTAAGTTACTGTGTTTTTTTTTTCCTGTTTTTTTGTTGTCCAGCTACATTGGAGGGAGTGAATCTGAAGGACATTTTTCTCTGATAAACGAGGCATGCTCAATGTTAGTAAGATACGGAACATCTAGTGCTCTATTTAGTTATTTATTTATTGTCAGTGTGAAGTTTTATTACAAGTTACTTGTCTTTTCTTTGAGGTATAATTTGAATAGTATTTACTAAAACTTTGACTGCTGTGTGTTTTAATAAACCTGAAGTTTGTATTGAATGTTTAGTGCTACCTTCAGTACTTGTCATACTCATGATGACCACGGAAATTAATGGAGCTAACTTCTATAGTATTGTTAAGCTTACTCATTCAGAAAAGAAATTCTTGTCACGTCTGTTAATCATAGAACACTGGTGGTCATTTGAAAACATCTGTTATGTGTTGTCTGTGGATATGTGTCCTTGCAGAAGTGGGCATTACAGGTAGTCATAATTGCTTGGATCATTTTATTTTCTAAAAACTATTTAGAAACATTGAATCTTTAGTAGTTATTAATTTGATCTTACACATATTTACTCTGAACTATCAAAAACTATGTTATTTGTTGAACCTGGAATATGTCTGTCATTTGTGTTTGTAGAAACTGAACAGGTTCTTTTTTGTTAATGTCAAAATGGAAAGACGGGCGTTTGAGAGATCTTTAAAAAAATGACATTTTTGACATTAAGTTTAGTCAGGTTTGTACTTAACACTGACACCTTCATAAGAAAATTATTTCATCCTCGCAGTTTTGTCATATGCTTTAATGTGGTTCCTATGATAAGCCCAGTTCTTCGCATTTCATCCCTAGACGCACTAAATTTGGTTGGGATTGTAATATTTGTTGAAAACATCATGATTATGACATTATGTGCTGTCCAAGAAAGGATTTTACCCTGATATATTGGTTTTCCATATGATGATTAGTGTAGGTCTTCCTGTTCCTCCATGTACACATCCTCAAAAATGTGTTAGTGATGCTTAATTGGAATTCATTTTCAGGTTTGCACATACTAATCCACTGCATATGGACGTGTTCCAAACCATAGCACAATGTGAGGCAGAAGTGGTAGCTATGACGGCAGCACTACTTGGCAGCAAAAACAAAGCTTCTGGAGGAGAAATATGCGGTAACATGACTTCAGGAGGAACTGAAAGTATATTATTGGCCGTGAAATCATCCCGTGACTATATGAAAGCTAAGAAGGGAATCAAAACACCAGAAATGTAGGCCAATTTCAAACACCTTGTTTTTTTATTAATTCCTGGTCTGCAAGTTGTTAATGTGAGTGATTTTCTTCCCAAGCACAGGATCATACCTGAATCTGCACACTCAGCATATGACAAGGCAGCACAATATTTCAACATCAAGCTGCGGCGTGTTCCAGTAAATAAAAATTTTCAAGCTGATGTCAAAGCAATAAGACAGCAGATTAACAAGAACACTGTTTTGGTACACATTTGTAAACCCTTTTGTTTCATTTTCTTTTGTTTCATTTTGTCATTCAACACCTTGAGCTCTTGCCCTAAGAAACAGCTCCAGTGTTGATGTTGTCATCATATTAAATGCTCTAACATAAGATTTACTTACCAGTAGGCCTAATATTGATACCATGATACTGCAGATTGTTGGATCTGCACCTGGGTTTCCTCATGGTATTATTGATCCTATTGAGGTGAGTGATCTACACACCCACTACCTTCTCATTTCTCAATTTATTCAAATTTATCAATGTTCAGTATCATTTAATGCCCAAAATATCAAAATTGATTTTGTAGGAGCTTGGTGAATTGGCATATAGCTATGGAATATGTTTCCATGTTGACCTTTGTCTTGGTGGCTTTGTATTGCCTTTTGCTCGTAAGCTAGGGTATATCTTTTTCCCAAGCAACTGTTTTTTCCTCAGTAATTACTGGTTTGTTTGCCATTTTTGCCATTATCCCTGAAACTCTTACAAATGCCTCTTTGTTTATAGAGTCTGCAAATATCACAAATTTGTGGCCCTTTTTATATTTCTGTGAAATGTAAACTACCAGAAGTTATTCTAATGCTTGAATAATAACTATTTGGGGCTAAAGCTTGATTGTGAAATTCTTGGATAGCATTTTGGCTGTGGGGCTTTTTTTCTCCTTAAAGCATAGTTGATAAGAGAGAAATAAGATTGCAGACAATTTACAAAATTAACTGGTTTGGCAAGAAAGATGATTGTAGCCTTGTCTCTTAGTTGTCGAAAAATCATTTCAACTCAAAAGCTTAGGTGTATTCCCAAGAATGGTTTTATATTAATGCCCATAACACTAATTACTTGATCCAAGAGGGTGCAATTGATCGAAGACTAGTCTATATTGAGGTCATAATTAAGCTCTAAGTTATGTAGGTCCACGAGAAGGATGTTAGTTTCCTGCAAGAAAAAAAGAGTTATCTTTCCTGTTGGAAATTGGACAGGGAAATGCAATAAATGGTGTATATTGAACAATGTTGCCCTAGTTTAAATCATTTCTCAAAATCTGACACTCAGGGGACCATGAGGCACTCTGTTCATGGTAGATGGTGCTCAACAAAGAATGTATGTCTATGGTGAGACCCCATCACCATGGGCAGCGCTATGGGGTCTTGGTTAAGGGGTTTAGAGCCCTTATTCTACCTTGAACTTCCTTTTCTTTCTAGGTCTATGCAAAGGGTCCAGTCCAAGTTTCCACTATGCTTCACCAGGACAACATATGACCATTGTTGAACTTCAATGATAGTTGTAACTGGCTCTGTTATTATTCTACATCTGTCTGTTGTGTGCTTTATAGATTTTGGTACACGGTATGAAATATCAGATTGTCAGTTGCTCTCTCATTTTCTTGCTCTGGCTTTTCCGCAAGTTCAGGTTTTCTTCCCATTTCAGGTACCCGATTCCACCTTTTGATTTTTCTGTTAAAGGAGTAACCTCAATATCAGCGGATGTGCATAAATATGGACTGGCACCAAAAGGAACAAGTGTAGTTCTATACAGAAATCATGATATTAGAAAGGTAAAAACTATAGTTTTATCTGTAACTCTAGGCATGAGTGATGAATGTCTCTCTATTTCAAATTTGGATCCTGAACTGGCTGTACAAATGTTGATGAAAGATAATATACTGGTGCTTTTAGTTCTCACCACGCTGCCTGGCATTGCAGAACTAGTGTTCAGTTCCTTGACTTGTGGATCTCTTGTGTAGCTCACATAGTTAATTATTTGTTCCCTTTTTCATCATCAGTGATTCAAATTGCAGAAATCTTGCATCACTCACATTGTTAATAATCGAGATCCATATCAAATGTGTTACTTGACTTGTGGATTTCATGTTTTTTATTGGTGGTTCTTTTGTTTTAAATTCTTGATTTTTTTTTCTGATATGAGTTTCTTGTGATGACATCTTGGGGGGCATGCTACTGATAATTTGTTCGCTTGGCTGTTTCCCAACAGCATCAATTTGTTGCTGGTAAGTTTTACTATTTATCAAATAGATTATCAAACAAATGAGGCCTTATTTTTTGGATGATTTTCAAGACCTACTTTAGTAAATTTCCTGGGCATTCATAAGCATTATCAACATGGGAAAGAGGCAGAGTTTATCTTAATATCAAGTTTTATACAATAGGCTTTTCTAGTTGGCTGTTTGAAGCCTGTGCTTCTGGTATTCTAATTGTGTTTTCATTGTGTTGTTGTTGCAGTGACTGAGTGGTCAGGTGGGCTCTATGTCTCTCCTACTATTGCTGGAAGCAGGCCTGGAGGTTTGATTGCTGGGGCTTGGGCGGCGTTGATGGCTCTGGGGCTAGAAGGTACTCTTTATCACTATCACTAAAGGGCAACAAGCTTCAAAAGTATCATGTTGTTTTCCCTTACTGCCTATCCAGATGTTCCATTGAATGCTTCTGTTTAACCTGATGTTTCATTACATCCTGTAGGGTACCTGGAAAACACTAAAGCAATAATGGAAGTATCAAAGAGAATACAGAAAGGGTCTGTGTTGTTTTTAACTTCATTTTCCTATTTTCTTGGATTGTAAATTCGTTGAACAATTGAGAATGATTCATTCTTTTTACAGGATTAAAGAAATACCAGAGTTATTTATCATTGGAAGGCCAGACATGACAATTGTGGCATTTGGATCTAATGATCTAGACATATTTGAAGTCAATGATATCATGTCATCCAAAGGCTGGCATTTGAATGCATTGCAAAGACCCAACAGGTAGGTTTTTGTTTTTGAAGGAGAACTGTGTTTATATAGGGCATTTATGCTTGGTTCTCCCATGTCCTCATTATTCTTGTTAGAAGATAGCCACCTCTGGCGCCAAGCTATTGTTCATTGATGTGAGGCATTCGATTTAATATTATTATTCTAATTGTTTGCAGTGGCTGGTATAAGTAGTTTATTCTCTGTTGTATTTCAGTCTCATGAATTGCTTCTGAGCATGCAATTATGAGCATATTTTTATACACTGATTACAATTTTTCATGTGGTTGAATCAGCATTCATATCTGCATTACCCTTCAACATGCACCTGTTGTTGAGGACTTCCTCCGGGATTTGAAGGAATCTGTACAAACTGTAAGTTGTATTCACCAAAGGAGTTATCAAAGTAACTCTTGTAATTTACTCATCTTTAGGGTTGTTATGTTTGCTTTTGGGAGGTGCTAGTGGGAAGGACCTCCGGATATGGTTTCACTCGTTTGATTTTTCATTTTTCGTCCCTTTTTTTTTTCTGAAATCTTCCAGGTGAAAGAGAATCCTGGTCCAATAAATGGAGGCCTAGCTCCAATATATGGTGCTGCTGGGAAGATACCAGATAGAGGCATGGTTCAGGAATTGCTGGTGAACTACATGGACAGTACATGCTAATGACATTTCCATGCTATGATTTCGTGTCTGTTCTTTTTTCCTTTCATTGTTTTTTGCACCATTGATTTGTATTAGAACGTGTTGGTGAAGTGAGGCAAACTGAAACAGCACAAGAAATAGAGCAATCACATGTAACACGAAATTATGCCTCCTATGGTTACCATACAATAATTTCAATTCAGAATTTTATCACTCAATTTTTTTTTATATAATCAAAACTGAATATTACAACACAAAATTATGCCTAATGGGTTACCATACAAAAAAATTCAATTTAGAATTTTAATACTCAGCTCTTAAAAACATTATTAACAAAGTTTTTTTAAAAAATAATAATAAAAGAGTAACTAAATAGGAAAAAAATCCTAAATTAACTAGAAAAAATATGGCAAATTCATCTAGGTTTTACCTGAAAACCTTCCCAGCTTATGGCTGGATAAAAAAAAATTATGCCATTCTGTGTATTTTCTGAATTATGAAATATATAGTGGAAGATATTGCTCGTTTCCTGTTGTCCTAAATCCCTTTCAGTCGTATGATGCTTGGGCCAACTGCCAACTACCAACTTAACGAGGGAGTAATTGAAATGGTTAAATTCCATTTTCATGCTGATGTAGAAGCTAAAGGTTCTCAGTGAGGATCCGATACTAGATGGGAATTGACCTAGAAAGATTATATGAATGAGGATGTGATACTAGATGGGAATTGATCCAGATAGATTGTGTAAATGAAGAGAATGCAAACTAGAGATCCACTTCCGCCAATACCCAAAAGAATATGGAAGACTTGCTTTCTGAAACTACCCACAACAAAGTACAAAAAAAAAAACAAGAAACCAAAAAAATTCAGCCAAGCTAAGAAAATATTTTTATCTCTACACCATATTATTAAATACATACTGTATCACATCACACCATAATGTTAAATCACGGTTTCAGCTTACGATTGTTGTGGTCGCGATTGCGGACTTCATAGATGTTGAATAATGGGTTATAAGCATTGTTGCTGTACGTGAATTTATATGTAAGTCGTAATGAACTTTAATAACACATGATTTGCTAATAGATTTTCTAAATATACATAATAATAGCATTTGTAGCAGATAAAGATTATATAAACAGCATATTATAACTATAATGAAGAAGGGGGAAAAATGAACTTGAAATATAAGAAAAAATAAAGTTCGTAAGTAGACTGTTCTTATCAATATAACAGCTAATAATGGTATATAACTTTTTATTTTTATGAATTGCCAATAACATTATTAAAACACCGAAAAGTAGCAACGTAGTGCTCCGTATTCCGTTATATAACAAGGTTATTACGTGGGTGTGTGTTGGGATGTGCATGGGGTAATGTTTTTCACAAAATTACGGTGCTCTGATGAATCTTGGGGCATGAAGGTGTCTCTGTCGATGTTTTACATGTAAGCAATTTCACCGCATACTTTTTTCTACTCATTGTGAAACTTTCTCTGATCTCCATACTTTACCTTTCGGTATCCTGGCCATCAAGTGTTCTTTCTGTATTTTATTTAAAAGAGAACAAATATCGTCTGTCTTGGTCACTCTGGCAAGTGATTCGCTTCATTGTTTTGGATAGGTCACCAGTGTAGTCATTCATGTATATAAAGGGTCTGCAAGGTTGAGGATGAGGCTCACCTGCTACCCTTTTTCATCCTGTATGATTCCCAGCTCATGTGTGTAGTCACAGTCAAGGATGATTTTAACAATTAGATGGTAGGGACACCTCCATGAATATGCTCCCCTTGAAACAGATTTAGCACATTAAATTATGTATCAATCTGGTTTATAGGGATACGGCCAACAATGACCCAGAAGACTACCCATATTAAAGACTGGAAAAAGTTGAACTACTCGTAAATGGATAAGATTTGACAAAATGTAGCAGCTTGACTGCTGCAAATGCCTCTTAGAGCTCCAAGACAAAAATCTATAATCAAAACATGTGCACGAATCAGGAGGCTATCAACAGCAAAACAGAATAGTAGACACATGATAGCTGGTATCAGAACCAAAAGCAACACATCTGCAATACAGTCCTTGAATAGTCTTAATAATGATTAAGCTTAGCGTGGGTTCAATTCTTCTGCTGTGTGACCATATCCTAGACCCACAATAGCAAGACTTTCTTCTTCTTCTTCTGCCTTTTTTTACAAGCTTCGTATGGAGCCATTTTTTATAACAATCGTTAATTTAATGTGTCATTTAGTGCTGTTTAATATGTTCTGCGCTTAAATCCAGTTTTATTGTTATGTTTTCTTTCACTATCTCACCATACATGAGTGGTTAATTTGTTGCACACTTAGAATAACTTGCTGCATTTCCAAACGAAGCCTTAGTGTTACTGTTGGTCACTCCTGTGTAAAAAAGCTTTGGCAGCTTGAGCTACCTTTTCCTGTGTAACTTGCTTGTACCCTTCTGGCTCGGTTTGGTGTGTGACCTCTTTGTCTGGGGCCAATCTGTCGTTTGCAGCTCATTTACCCCAAGAAATGACGGCTGACATTCGAAATTCATTTGGATTATAACTGCCATATGCTTACCGCAAACAGATATACCTTACATTACATGACAATCACTCAAAAGGCAGGTTATTGTGAGAACTGCCCTTTTTATTTATTTTTCCCACACGAGTTCTTCATAATATAATAATCTCACTCACATATTACAAGCAACAATCACCTATAAGGAAATGTTCTCAAACCCAACGTTACTTCTTTCCAATTGAAGGAGATACTTTAAAACCACACTTGACAGCTGCATTTGCCTTTCACAGCTCCAAAACCAGGTCTGCAAAGCAAAACACACAAACTGAATGAGGACAGTTACAGTTTCCACCAAAACAAGCACAAAATTAGACATATGATGCCACGTTCTGATGCTAAAATTAGATGATCCACACTAAGTCCCTGAACAATCAATCTTCACAATGGTTGAAAATAACATGGAGACCATAGAAGAAGTCACACTTAAAAGAATCTAGAGTAGAATCTCAAACAGAAGAATATCGCATGTAATGTCAAAGAACAGATGTGTTTGTGTTTTCATTGATCATAAAGAGTCAGAAACTGATCCCAGCCATATTTTCCAGAACTCGAGTTCTAAACAGTCAAGTTGTGATGACCATAAATTTAGTGAACATGTAACTTGAAGGTTGATTACCCAATTATGGTCCTGTAAAAAAGCAGTTCTGTCAGGGATACTTACAGTCTGCATCTGTTTTAATCCAGCATTCCCTGCTTTCGTTAGATTCACAGCCCGTAAACGTGAAGTGGGGTGGGTTAGATTGACTCTTGAAGCGTCTTGTGCTCCTCCTTGAAAGGGTTCGAGGAACTATGGTGATGTCCTCATTCGGGAGTACCTGACCCCCATTGTTGTTGCTCTTCTTATTCTCATTTTTTTGGGGCTTGCCGGCCTTCCTCGTGGATGTTGAGCTTTCAGGATGAACTTTCCTGTGGAACATGTGTAGGATCTGCATACCACACATCAAGCAGAACTTCACAACTCAGGATATTGCACTTATTCAGTAAAACTGAAAATATGCACACAACTTTATCGGGGTCCAAAAAAATGTTCGGTGCACGATTATATGTGCAATACTTGATCTGTATTTTCCTGTCTTCGTGTTTGTTTTTTTAATGAGGTCGTTTCAAGAATTTTCTAAGCATTTTGAAGAACATATGGCTGGGAGATAAAAACTGTTAGAGTTGGTGAATTGCGTCACTTTTGCCTAATTCTTCTTTTCAAGTTCATTAGATTGTCAGCAGGTCTCGAGTAAAGCAACAGGGACAGTATCTGTATTCCCTCATCTTACAAACCCCCCATCGCAATCCATTGGGATTTGAAATTGGGATTCTCGAATTGGCCTACTAATTATATATACTTCCAATAATATTTTAGTTTAGAAGTTATGATACCTGTAGACATACCTTGCTCAGTTTTGTTTCTGCTGAAGCAGAATCAAGAGTTCCTCCTCCAGCTGAAGTAGAGCTCCTAGAAGAAGCATGGAGCATTTTCTTCTTCAGAGTCTTTTTCATGAGATTCACGGCAGATTTATCAGCTTCCTTCTCCATGCGCTTCTCCTCTCTCTCAAATTTAATCCCAGAATTTTCCTCTGCTATTTTTGTTTTCTGAAATAGCTCGCCAAGTGATGTCCTGTGTTCCTTCTTTGCCACAGGTGTTGTCTCTGAAAGTTCAATTGATGATCCGAAGAGATATCCCTGCAGGGGACAGACTGCATTGGAATCTCGCCCTTCCATTGGCTTGCCACTGAGTGTAATAGTGCTGCCATGACTGCTTCTTCCAGCACTAACATAACTGTTCCTTCCTGATGAGTCATTGCAGCAATCTTCTGCCAGAACCTTTTCCAACTCATCATTAATGAGCTTCAGTTCATTCTCTGTCACCTCAGTCTCTTTCTCAGTTATATTCTCGACAGAGATGGGAAATGTTGGTGTTGATGGGTCAGTGTTGACTGGCTCTGAACCAAAGGTACCGATTGCCAGAAAACCATGGAATAGCTCGGATATTGCAGCTGATGATTCTTCTTCGTAGTCTCCTTCTTCTTCTTTTTCTTCTTCTTCTACTCGAGCTGCTTCTAAGCCAGAAAAAGAATTTCGAAGCTGCTCTTTCTGGGCTTGCCTAAATGTTCTGGTCCCATAGTTCGGTTTTCTGTAGTGTTGGTGGTCATCAAGTGATGGCTGTCCAGTAAGGCAATTGCAAGCATTGCCTGCCACACACACACACACACACACACACAAAAGAAGGAAAACGTTAAATGAACTTGATTCCAGTAGTGCATTTTGGCAGGAATGCCATGCCTCGGTCCGTAACCGTATTTTGCTAAACTAAGGTACAAAATTTATCATTTCTTCTGCGTTCGGGGTCTTATGGATGGTATTCCAGTCATAATAGCACGCAGCATGGAAAGCTATCGCCTTTTCCGAAAGTCTGGAAATAATTCTATTATAATATGCACATCATTTTTGTTTTCCTTCGGTAGTGGCATCGCACATCAGGTCTCTCATGATGGTTAACTACCTTTGCTAGGAGATTAATAAGATCCTGAAAGCCAAGAATCTGTCTTCTGTGCAAGTGTATGATCGGAGTCATGCATGGCAACCTATTAATTTTGCACCTACATTTGGCCTCTTCCTCTACATGGATAATCTTCTACCCTCTCAAAAATCTAATGGTCATCATTTCTATGTTCATGCCTATTGGAAATAGGAAATGTTTTGCAGGAAAACAAAAATGGAAGATACCTACCAATAGCAAATTCCTTCAGTGGTTCACTACCATTTTGCCGAAGCTTACGGTGCATCCAACCTAGTAACTGCAATAAAGTGGGATTCAGCAATTAGATCAAGAAGCATTGAGAAAGATTAATACTTTCATTTTCACGAGTATATTAGAGTTTACCTTCATCTTTCTTCCTCTCTTGAGAAAACCTCAGTTTCAATCACTTTGGTTGTTATGAGGGGCTAGGATAGGAGTTGCATTTCATAATTACAAGTCGAACTGTTTATGAATAAAATATCAAATCCAACCTGGAAGCTCCAATGATCTCAGATGAAGGTGGCTAGAGAGAACCACAGAGATAATTCCAAGATTCGGGTTGGCCATTCCTTGTCAAGATCAAATAATGTGGCCAAATGGACAATGGGTCCTGGACCTTATGAGCATATGTTTCTGTATAAGCCATGTACTCGTTTGGGTATGAGGTTGATAATTTATTTATTTTTACATGATTTCACATTGATCATTATATCTTTAGCAGCGTTGCAACATCTTATCTGTTACAAATCTGATAGACCTGTATTTGCAGGTGCATTTTAATGGCATTAGCTGTAATAGATGGCCCATGTATGTGCCTTTCGAATTTGACATGTTTACACGCATGCAATTTCTATATTGTTTTAATATTACTAACTGTTACTCCTATGGTACTCTACTAGTTACTTCGTGGAAAGACTTCAAATGCAAAAGCGGGGACGGAGAAGAACATCATGTCGGAGTTTAATGAGTTCAAGGACAAACTGACAAAGAAGAAGATCTTTTCTTATCGGGTTACAATAAGCTGAATTATCCTTCTGCTTTTTCCTTGGTCGACCTCAGGGTGGGGTATTTTAATTTCTGAAAGTCTCTTATCAGATGAACAATACTGAATTGTGATTATATTTAATAAGTATCTTGATTCTGCATTTTCTTTTATCGTAAACTTTGCCATGTTTTGCTTTCGCAGTAAACATCATAGGCATGGCTAAAATCTAAACCTTTTCACAGTTGTTGTGCCATGGAGCTCCTAAGAGCCTGGTTTTACTCATGCCAGGTAACACTACTATTAATCACATTCAGGCCGTATGATCTACACCGCTTCCTGGAAATTTCTGCCGTGGATGGCTAATTAAGTTGCCAAAAATACTGATCAAGTTGTGTGTTTTCAGAGTAAGCCATAAAAAATTATAGTATATCACAATCATTAGACGTGTTTTCTTAGCTCGTTTGGAAAAAGTCTGTTGCCTGTTGGCTATAAAACACTGACCGTGCCCCACAGGCAACTTTATGAACAGGAGTCAGCTGAAAAATGAGGAAAGTGTTTTTAGCTTAGAGGCATAAGGTATAGCTAGAGACATCCTTGATGAGAACAACAATCTTTCCACGATAGTCAAGTAGCATTATAGTATCGAGCAACTTTGGTTTCAGTAGGTGTATAGGAGGGTTAAAAAAAAAAGACTTTTTAATGGATTCATATAAAACTATTAATCAAATATTTCTAAATTAATAATTGAGACAAAACGCAAAACACATAATAAAAATAAATGTAGTGCACACTGTGTAAAGCTCCATTGGAACAAACAGATAGTTTCGATAAAAGATAAAAAAATTCAAAATGATTTCTGTGATGACAGCGCTTGTAAACCATTTCTGAGTGAAACTGCATTACCTCAGCTCACATGTTCTTTGGCTTTCTGAAGCCTGTATTTGGGCAAACCTCAGTTCTAATAACTATCTACTAGTGCTTGGTCTACATCACCTTCCATGTTAATACCAGTGGCTTCGAGTGGATATCTAGAAGAATTTGCTTCCATAAATTTATTTTAACAAAAAAATCCTGGCAGAAAATACTCTATAAATCCTAAATACTAAAGAAGCTTTGCCAAGGACGGAAGCTGGTAAAGAATTGTACTGCTGATTGATTGATATGCTATTTAATCGATCACCATCGATTTGATTTTACTTTTTAAAGTTAATCAAAGATAACTGGGCCATATATTTTGATATTGCATACAGGGTAATTTCATGATCTCAGGATATTGTTCCCTCTTAATTTGTGTACTATCAAATTGATATTTGGAGAAGAATAAAAGTATGATGATTATCTAAGAATAGAGATTTCAGAAAATACTCACTAATGATGGTGTTATAAAAAAAAAGGGTGAATCGATTAAACCATAAAAACCGAGAAGAAATTAATTAAAAAACCAAACCGAAAAAAAACCAATCAAATCAATTTAAAAATCATAAAACTAACTTGATCCGGTTTGGTTTTAAAAACTGAAATTGAATAACCAAACCGGACCCAATGTAAATTGTAAATCCAAATAAAAAACTGACTGACTCAATTTCATTAACCCTAAAAACTTTCCCCCTTTCCCATTAAAAACAACTGCCAATTGTTTTTCTCTCTTATTCCATCTCTCTCCTTCATTATCTCTCCTGTTGAAGCTGAGAGGTATTATAAAGAACCTCCATCTCCCATGATTTAGTCTTTTCTATTACTCTGTTGCCTTTATTTGTCGATTATTGGTCTTGGTTAACGCTTTTTTTTTTCTTTATCTCAAATGTGTTGTTTTCTCTTCCAGTTTTCTAAACTATTTAAACTCTCATTTTATATTTCTTAGCCGTTTAGAAAATAAAATACCTTTAACACATGCTTATTGTTTTATTTTGGCAGGTTCGTTCTTGTTGCAATTAGACTGGGATTATCTTCTATTCTGATCACTAAAACTCCCCATGTCCATGCTTACAAATTTCAATGAAAATTTGTTGCTATAACTTTATATTTTCACCCTTTTTTATTGTTTATTGGCCGTTGTTTCTTAGTGTGATGCTCATATTATTTTTTCTTTTGAAAATACAGAACATTCAGATAAGTAACTAACACCTTATTTAGTAATGCAATAAAAAAATGACTAAGAGATTAAATTTTCCAGTTACAAAAAAGAAAAACAAACCTGACTGAACCCAATATGTTCTGTTTGAATCGGTTTTTGGTTCAGTTTGGTCTATTTTTCTAAAAAAGTTCATCTCCCAGTTCAGTTGAAATTTTGGACTCAACCCGAACAGAACTGGACCATGAACACCCCTATTGCTCATCATAATTCAATGGTAAAAAGAAAGTGTGGTTAGGAGTTTCAAAATTAAAGATTAAAAAAAATAAATTGATTGGGATAGTGAAACTACTGTGTATATAGATTCAGTGCACTATGGATGAGAATAATGTAAATATTATTTTGCCCTTCCCAAAAGAACTCTTTTACATAGCTTTTCGGGTAAAATTGTAATTGCATAAGGACCAATTGGTCATTATCATTTTAATTAGGGTCAAATATGTCTTTTTCTTTTTAATTGCATAATAGAAATACTAGAATGCCCTTGAAATAATAATAATAAAAAAAACTAGCTTTGATGTAGGGGCGAATTCATCTTTTTCTTTAAAAATGCATAGTTAATTTACTTGATCAACCCTTGAATCATGAATTTTTAAACTTGAGTCTATAGGCTTATTCATCTTTTCATTATGGTATTTTTGCAATTATAGGGTCAAGACATGAACAAATTCATCTTTTAGTTTAAAAATGCATAAAGAATTTACTCGGTTACACCTTGAATAATAAATTTTTAAACTATGATTTAAGGGTTTATTTGTCTTTTTATTGTGTTTTTTTTTTTTTGTAATTTTGGAGTCAAGACATGGGCAATTTTGTATTTTAAAAAAAATAATTAATATTTAAACAATAAATTTTGTTAAAGCATGCACAACACAGGCCAACATGTGAGGCCACTTTGCACGCTTAAAATAGCGCATGCGATGAAGGTTGGAGGTGGAAAATAAAAAAAAATTAAATATCTTGTAAAAAAATTAAAAAAACTGAATTTAAAAGAAAAAACATCAATTCTTAAAAAAAAAAATAAGAGGAAAAAAATAATTTTTTTATTTATTTTTCCTTTTATTTTATTTTGGTTTAAGATTTGATATTTTTTCTTTTGAATTCAGTTTTTTTTTATTTCTTTTACAAAATATTTAATTCTTTTTTAATTTCACCCAGCCGAGTTTACTATCGGAATCACTACTTTTTCTTGTTTTTCTTAAAACACACCATCACTCTTGGCATTTATTTTTAACACTAAGATTTTTTTCTAGCCCGCCGTGAAGCGATGATCTCGGACTAGTAAATTACTGAACCGAGTTAAGAAGTTGGCAGCAAGAAAAGCAGATTTCAGGGAAGGGGAATATGAGCAATCCCCTAAGACATATTCTCATGAATTCGGCAGCCATGAAAACAAAGATGGGAGATTTAGGGTTTGTCGCGCAATTTTATGCCGAGACAGTACTCTCATCATAAAAATTAAAACCGAGCAAGACTAATGAGGATGTCAATTTGTCTCTCTATACATAGCTATGAAATTGAGTATCAATACTATTCAACATAGAAAGAAGTGGCTCCGCTATCACATGAGAGAATAAAATAAATATGGAAACGCATATAATCACAATAAAAATTAATAAGATATGTATTTTATGTCATGATTAATTAAATGTTAAAACAATTATATATTAAATAATAACTTACTTTGTTAAAGAGAGTCTTCTAGTTTATATTAAACATAATGTTAATGTATTTTTGTTAATAAAAGACACATTACTTATTTGGAATAAAGATTTTTTAACATTATTTTATTTTTTCATTCATAGTCGTAGACGTGTCTAGTCCACTACTAGAGTTTAATAGGTTCTAAACTTTTAATTACCACTTATAAATTTTATACAAAATAAATAGATAGTAATACATAGTATTAATTTAGGGGGGGAAAACATTACGTACCTGATATATGGATATTTTTAAAAATAAAATGCTCTGGAAATGAAAGCTTGCATATAGAGGGAGCAAACCATGTGTTTGCATCCAAATTATGGGTCAGGTGAGTTTCTGTTCCACCCTCTTTTGATTACCAACATGAAACTAGAATACGAACCCGTGGAAAGTTTACCGCCACGAACACGAGGGGAGCCGACTATGCAGGAGACACTAGAAAAGGTCATCCATTCCCACTTAACATTTTCCTATCATCAGGTCCAGACATTCAGATCCCCACGGTGATACGAGTGCAGGTCTGATCCCGAATTACGGTGGTGTTTGTCACTATCCTAGTGAACTCTCATTTTCGAATCAATTTTGAAGATGGTGGGGCTACCTTTAGTTCTCCCTCTGTTGACCAGGAGGGTTTTTGCTACCAAGCAGCAAAGATAGCGTCAAGCAAGTGGTGCTGATAATGCACAAACGGAGTCGTGAATGAGGATGACTTCATATTCTTGAATTCTTGCAGGCGGTGTCGATCCTACTAGACGATTGAATCTCGAATAATCGAACATGGTAAAGTACTGGATCATCTTCGTCAACTTCAATTGTGGATAGTATCGAATAGCCATTTAAAGCCTTAAAACTGTAAGGTCATGGATAGCGCAAATAAATGTAGACAGTATCCCAATCATGGCTGAGAGCGAGAGGCTCTGATCAACCTCAATTAGCAAAAAAACTACGAGACAAATCATCCCAAATCAGCAATGGTCTTGATGCTGTTTTTGGTTTTCAGGACCTGGGGCCTTTTGAGCTTGTCCTGGATTGCGGTAAAGGAGGCCGATCATCACTCTGTACCTGCCCGACTGCTCCTCGACATTCATATGCTTCTGTGCAGAAGAAATCAAGGAGGAGAGTGACAGATTCCGGTTTTGATCATAATCAATCCAGAGTTGTCATTTCTGATTTTGTCTGAAAAACCTTCTGTAAGGAGTCCTCATTTCAATTCAATCGCAGGTTTCATATAGTTATTTATTTTCTATTTTGGTTTAGGATGTTCATTATTTTAATTGATTGATTCAAGCATAATTTACAGTTCAGAGATTTATGCTCTGATCAAGGAGTAATTGCACCAGAGATATCCGGAGAAAATGGCGCTCTCATTTATTTCTTAAACTTTGAAGTTTTCGCCAGGCGAAGAAAATAATGCATGCGCAACTCCCTCAGAACTATTAAGCTTAGCTGGTTGGCGATAGCTTGATACTGTGAAAGCCGCTTGCAATTTGGAATTGGGAAATTGCTTGTTTTGTATCTAATGGTTCACTGAACCATAAACTCACTGCATCAATAATTAAATGGCTGTTGCGGGATTGCAAGGAAAATATTGGGAAAGAAAATATGCGTTTGGAATAAAATGATCTTGGTTTTCTTAATAATTGTTCTCCATATAATTGTTCTCCATTATATGCATTTAGAGTTGCAGGTTTATCAATACACAGTACATTACAATAGAGTACTAAAACATTCAACACGGTAGTAATGGTTTATCGGCAGAATTCAAATGTTGCTAGCTAGTGTTGATAAGATAAAGAAGATGAGGAAGAATTTGGGTGTTAACTCT
>Ga0325414_1001778_pt1 | contig 21344 bp, 20 predicted proteins | sample PopdelMetagenome_8_FD_206183 | JGI IMG/M metagenome (GOLD analysis project Ga0325414, IMG submission 206183) | Populus deltoides microbial communities from Bellville, Georgia, United States - Leaf-PdKOR-R3 | ecosystem: Host-associated > Plants > Phyllosphere > Phylloplane/Leaf | place: USA... | reverse complement strand
ATCAATGCTTCAGACTTTATCCCTATAAATTAATTGCTTGCTTGTTAATTATAAGTTTTTATTTATAAATTGATACTTATGTTCTAACAATTAATTTCAAATTAATATTTTTTTTCCCAGATCAAATCAATAAGTTGAGATACAAAACCAAAAACATCTAGTGATTATTATAATTTCAAATTCAAAATACTTAAGAATAAAGTTATTTGGATGGTTGAATAATAAGTTTAATCAAGTCTTCTTGCTATTTGATCGATTTTTCATAATTAAGGAAGGTGATAGTCTGATGTAAAAGCTAAATACATGCAAAATAGTCTTTTTAGTGAATTCATGAATTTTTAAATACTCAAGTTATTATCTTTGTAGAAAAAGAGCAAAAAAAATATGCAAAAAAATATTAAATCTAAATAATAAGGATGTTTGTTTTTATTTTGGTATATAATAAATGTCAGAATAATATTATGTGTATACTTGAGAATTTTTAAATACTCAAGTCATTATGTGATTTGTTTTATTTTCTCAAATTTTTATGCTGGAAAATTCAAATTTTAGTAGAGTTCATTGTTCATAGCAGTATACACGGTCATGGGCAGGCAAAATTTTCAATGGATTTGAATTCCCAGAACACTGAATATTAAATAGATTCTTGACAAAATGATCCATGCTGTGCTAAGTAGTGATGTTAGGATAAGAATCCCAACAGATAGCAGCTGTTTGTAAGAGGAATCTTGTAACACTTCAATTCTTGAAACACAAGCTAAAGCAGCAGGAAAATGGTCTGTTCAGGTTCTTCCCTTCTGTCAAATTATGTTCTTCTATTTCTATTTCCTTCTTTGTTACTGTCACTTCCAATTCAGAAATCTCCTTTGCTTTTTCCAACATCTTGTACGCTCCACAGAACTCTTCATTCACTTCTATTTTACAATCTTCAGCTCAAAATCTTAGCTAGGTTCGCACTGCCTTCACTGCCAAAACCTGAGTTTATCCTCACTCCATTGAAAGAATCTCACATCCAAGCTGCTGTTATTGACATTCATTTTTATAGACATTTCCAAGCTTCTATCCATTAGTGTTGATATTGATGATAGTAGCGCATGGGTTGAAGCGGGCGCCACAAATGGTGAGCTTTACTATAGAATTGCTGAGAAAAGCAAAACTCACGGCTTCCCAGCTGGTCTCTGCAGCTCTTATGGCTCCATGGTGAGAAAATATGGCCTTGCGGCAGATAATGTCATTGATGCTCGGATAATAGATGTTCATGGAAGAGTTCTTGACAGAAAAGCCATGAGGGAAGATCTTTTTTGGGCAATTAGTGGAGGTGGAGGAGGCAATTTTGGAATCATTACTTCCTGGAAAGTAAAGTTAGTTCCAGTTCCATCCACTGTGACTGTTTATCATTGGAACAAGGATTACCAAGACCTTGGAACAAGGTGCTGCTAAAATCCTCAATAGATGGCAAGAAGTTGCTGATAAACTTGACGAGGATCTCTTCATCAGAGTCACCATACAATTGGCTACGGCAGGTAACAAAGGAAATAGAACCTTATCAACTATTTATCATTCCTTGTTTCTTGGTGATGCTAAAAGACTCCTCCAAGTACTGCAAGACAGCTTCCCTGAGTTGGGTTTGACAAGACACGATTGTATTGAAACAAGCTGAACCAATTCTGTTCTCTTTTTGGCTCGGTATTCCAACGGTACAACAACTGAATTTTTAGTTGGAAGAAGGAATTTATTCAAGAATTACTTCAAAGCAAAGTCAGACTATGCAAAAGAACCCATACCTGAAACCATACTTGAAGGCTTATGGGAATGGTTACTAAAAGAAGACAGTCCTAATATAGCATTTACTCCATATGGTGGAATGATGAGCAAAATTTCAGAAAATCAGACTCCTTTCCCTCATAGAAAGGGTACCCTGTTCATGATCCGCTACTTGACCATCTGGGATGATCCTTCAGAGAATGTTGCAAAGCATCTAGATTGGATTAGGAAGGTTTATGAGTACATGACACCTTATGTTCAATTATAGGGACCTTGATTTGGGGATGACCAAGAATACCGATACAAGCATTGAAGAAGCAAGTGTTTGGGGCACCAAGTACTTCAAGGATTACTTCTACAGGTTGGTGCATGTGAAGACCAAAGTTGATCCTGACAACTTCTTCAGGCATGAACAGGCCATCCGGCCTCCTCTTCCTCTTTCCATGAGGAAGAGATTAAAGTTTGCTATAAACAGGAATAAGAAATTTCAAAGAAATCCAGCATTTCTCAGGTTCTGCATAAAAGAAACAATAGTTTTTTAACCATTTTTTTATATTCTATCTCAAGACACAATCCTGAACAGCATAACAGGAATCAATGCCAAAAAAATTGACCTGTTAGCAAATTCTTTCTTTGGAAAGATGTTAGAAATCTTTGTATCTCATGTCTACATTTTTCAGGAATTCTGACATAGGGCTAACAAAAGTCTTACACGGCAAAGCATTCGGGGTGTCGTGCTTTTCATAGATAAATCAAGTGATTGATACAATGTAAGACTAAAGTGGAACTGATAACTTCTTTTGTTATCATAAATCATAAATCATAACATGAGAGACATATCTCAACAACTACTAAGAGAAAAGAGGGAAGCAACTTCTTTTTTCCTTTTTCTAGTAGTAATCAATTAGAGCCTAGTCTTAGAACTCTGCTAGTTAAAACAATCATATGGATTTATGTTACTCTTCAGCCTCTCATAGCAAAACAAGCCAACAAAAATATGATAGAGACTCCTGACCAAGTGATACTGGCTGGACTAAAGAGATGTTAATGATGGGATCCAAGCATAGGTCTGCTCAGACAAATGCTCAGACTCTTCTCAGCCAAGGGATCCAAGCAGTGCATGATGGAAGCCAAGGCAGGGGCCATTATCAGTGAACTTTAACATATACAGGACTGAAGGTGCATAAATGCCTTGCTGCAGAAATGTCATCGAGGCTCATATAAGTGATCATGTTCATGGAAGAGCTGATCATGACAGACAAAGTTCTGTTTTGGGCCATTAGAGGAGGTGAGGAGCTAGCTTTGGAGTCATTAGTCACTACTGCTTGGAAACTAAGACAAGCCAAAAACAGAAAGTGCACTTGAATTTATTGGTTGAAAAGTAAAGCAAAGAACTCTTATTTCACTTTTACTTTAAGTTTAGTGCTCGTAAAAAAATGTTGCTCCTTCGTGAACTTTTAAGCCAAGCCATATGGCCCATAAACCTTCATTTCCAAACCTAATCTTCAAATATAAATTAAAATCCAATGTTTGGAACAATTTATATCAATCAATCATTCAAGTAAAACATTCAGATTAGACAATCATGGACAAATTATTCATCATTACCTTGCTTGGTTTGCTCATATTGGCTAATGGAGTTGCTGAAAACATGGTGTTTAACAACTTTGCCATTCTTGAGGAGCTTGAAAGCTTTGAGATAGATGAAGAAAATGATGTGGTACTTTTCGATATCCCGTCTTGGACAAGTGAACGTGGTGGCAAGGTTCTTGTTAATGTTGATAGCTTTGGTGCTGTTGGAGATGGAATTTCTGATGACACCCAGGTGCATATTTGAATTCTTAGAATAACTTCAAAAGCTTTTCCATATTTCACACACTTTAGTGATTGATCTTTCCATATTAAGTCCACATTTTCAATCTCATACATTCTCCAAATTTATGTCTTCTGACCCTAAGCTAAATAGGTATCATTGACACATAAGCCTATAGCCCTGACCAGATTATATGTTCTGTTATGATATTGCCAGGCCTTTGTGAAAGCTTGGGAAACTGCTTGTGCTACACCAGAATCGGTTTTCTTGGTTCCTTCCGAACACCATTATTTAGTTAATGCAACAAGATTTAAAGGCCCTTGTGAAGATAGATTTGTCATCCAGGTAACTTGCTATGTTGCTTCAAAAGGTTGTATACCAAATTTATATTTCATAAATTGTTGCCAGTACTGTGTTGGCAGATGAGTACTTATGTTCTCGAACCAGTTGCGTCGTCATCTTACGTTTAACATGTCTTTGTTATTATGATTTTACAGATAGATGGAACAATTGTAGCACCTGATGAGCCTAAGAACTGGGACCCCGATCTTGCTCGACAATGGCTTGAGTTCTCTAAGCTGAACGGAGTCCTTTTCCAAGGGAATGGAGTTATTGATGGTTCAGGCAGCAAATGGTGGGCGTCATCTTGCAAAAAGAACAAGACCAATGTGATTATTCAAAAATCTTAGTCTATAGTATTTTCCATGCTTGAATTAAACAAAACTTTCATTAATATTTATTTTATTTCTTCACAGCCTTGCAGAGGAGCACCGACGGTAAGGATATTTTTCCCTTAATTATATTATGCATCCTTCCAAAACAACTGTAGAGATTATGTGGAATATAAACAAATGAGGCCTTCGCAGGCATTAACCATTGATTCAAGCTCATCAGTGAAGGTAAAAGGTCTTACTATCAAGAACAGCCAGCAGATGCATTTTGTGATTTCCAAGTCAGCATCCGTGCGAATATCTCAAGTTAGTGTTTCAGCTCCCGGAGACAGTCCAAACACTGATGGAATCCATATTACTCAATCAACTAATGTTGTTCTCCAGGACTGCAAAATTGGAACAGGTTTTCAGACCTCAACCCCATTTTTTTAGTCTTATATTTTTTGTTAGTACAGAAAATCGGAACTAGAATAGGGAGGTGAGTGTTATTGGTAAACATGCTGACTGGTTTTATATTTTGTTGATTCTACGGAATATTCAGGTGATGATTGCATCTCAATTGTTAACGGTAGCTCCGGTATTAAGATGAAGAGGATATATTGTGGACCTGGACATGGAATCAGGTTGAGTTCAATATGAAATTCTAGATATCATGCGAAATCCCACAAAAAGAGAAATTATAGGCCAGATTTTACCATTGTTCTATACAATTGAGTACAGAAGAGATGGGACTGAAATTCTTAATTTTCATTATTCACCTTTTTTTTCTTTTTAATTCTGTCACTCAGCATTGGAAGTCTTGGGAAGGACAACTCAACAGGCATAGTCGCTAAGGTGGTCCTGGATACTGCATTTATCAGAGAGACAACCAATGGCGTCAGGATTAAGACTTGGCAGGTAATACTCGAGGACATGGTTGTAACTGTTTTGATTTTAAAGGAAGTGTTTAAATGATGTTTTCATACAATATTTGAGGAATGTTTGATGGATTATGCATCTAAAATCCCCTGCTGACATCCTTTATATGCTGCAGGGAGGTAATGGTTATGTTCGCGGGGTACGTTTTGAAAATGTGAGGATGGACAATGTCGATAACCCCATCATTATCGACCAATTCTACTGCGATTCTCCAGCATCCTGCCAAAACAAGGTACATATTCCAAGCTCAATTCCATTATTTTTACTAGATACATCGGACACTTTACTCTTAATAACCATCTTAGTCATGTTATCAGAATTCTGAGAAATTATCAAATTCTGTGCTTTTCTTTTGTTAGACATCAGCAGTAAAAATTAGCGAGATCATGTATCGCAATATTAGTGGGACTACAAAGAGTGAAAAAGCAATGACATTTGCCTGCAGTGACTCAGTTCCTTGCAGCAACATAGTCCTGAGTAACGTCAACTTGGAGATGGAGGATAGCACAGTAGAGACCTACTGCAATTCGGCGGAAGGTTTTGGATATGGCATCGTTCACCCTTCAGCCGACTGCCTAACTTCCCATGACAAAGAGACAGAACTTTCCCAAAACTACATTCTCAAAGAGGAGACAGAAATTGATGAGCTTGAAGATTCCAACAGCGACCACATTGTTCATACTGAACTTTGACCTGCCCCCTAATGAAATTAAAATATCCTCATTAATTAAAGTAATATACTAAACTGGGTAAATGGAAAGTATAGTATACAAGTAGAGATTTCTTGGAGGAGGTTTGAGGTGCCCCTGTTAAATATTTTGGGAATTTACTGATATTCCATACATAGTTACAGACCAACAGCAGTAGAAAGCAATTATGCTGTTGGAAATTTTAAAAATTATAGTACTTCTGTAAATATTTTAATTATCACATGTGTCTGTATTATTTGGATGTTTGTCGTAATTTGAAGTTGGAACAATTCTAGTGATTTCTCATAGCTTAAAGAAACTGGTATTACAGTGCAGTCTTCTCTTGAGCAAGTTCTTACAGGGATAAAGAATTGATCGAATACTGTAAATTGATCATGTTGGTTTCAAATCAAAAGCCTGTACCGCATGTCAATCCCCTCTTCAGAGCTCTGCACACATACTGAAGAGAATCGCCGACAAGCAAAATGATTGGCCTTCCAAATCCCACAAACAACCATGATTTTGTTATAGAATACTAGCTATTTGAGTAGCACTTCGTAATAGGTTGGATAATATTTTTTTCCTTGAAAAAAAATTAATACATTGGCTTTTCCAATATATTTTTGGATATAAAAATGTAATGTTTTGAATATAAAGAAAGAGGAAAAGGCTATAGAGCCCTTGAAGGCTTAGATGCATGAATAAATGAATGAGGGGTATAGTAGTAATTGAATAAAGAGATGATAAATATAAATAGAAAGAAGAAAAAAGAAGAAGAAGGGATCTGAATATTTTGAGAGAGCAAACCGTGGGAGAGAAGGGAGAAAGAAGAAGAAGAAGAAGAAGAGAAAAGAGGGAAATTAGAAGGGAAATAGAAAAGAGTTGAAATAAGTTTAAAGGTAAGATTTAGGTTGTTAAATGTATGTTAATTGAACTTTAATTTCAGTTTAGATGAATGTTAGGGTTTTGAAAATTTGTGTTTTGGGTTTGATTGATGAGTTAATTTAAATGTTATAGGGTTAATTGTTGAGGGTATTTGATTATTTGGTTGATTTTGAGAAATTAAATTGAAAGATAATGATTTTGAGTTATGATTTTGTTTGAATGGTGAATTTGTGTTAGAAATGTGGAGAGAACAGTAGGTTTTCTGTTAAAATTCTGGGTTTGAGGTTGAAGATGACAAAATTTCGGTTTGGTCCCTCAATTTGTGGAAATTACAGTTTAGTCCTCAAACTTTAGAAAATTTACAGATTGGTTCCTAGAGCATATTCCGAGATTCTGAACAGAATAAAAAATGAATTATGGGCACAATTCCTGTATAGTTATGAAATTTTAACACTTTCAATTTAGTCCTTCAATTTGACAAAAATTACAATTTGACACTAAAAATTTGATAAAATCCCAGAATAGTCCCTGGAGTATAATGAGATATTCTGGACAGAATTGAGGATTAATTATGGTCAGAATTTCAGTATAGTAATGGATTTATGACAATTTTAGTTTGGTCCTCCAAATGGACAAAGTTACATTTTGACCCTTAAAAAAATATGATAAATTACAGATTGGTCCCTAGCTGTAATATTAGCTTGTGCAGTTTGGTTTGATGAATAATTGAGGGTTATTTAGTGAATTATTACCAATTTTATTATTTGTTTTATTATGGATTAGATTTCGGGAAAACCGTTAAATGTTGGGTTTTTAGAAAAAATAACTAGTTAGTTCAAAAACATATAAGGTTATGGAATACACCCTTAGACAAGTGTATTAAATAGGTTATATGTTCTTTCAAGTCGTTCTTGAATATGTCTCCTTTGTATTCAGATAATCTTGATATTCTACCGGTGGGACGTCAGTAGAATTTTCTTCGGTGTCTGCTTTTGACTTCTGTTTGCTTTCAAGTCAGGTGAGTGGATAATTTTCTATATGCATGAGAAATATTATAAATATTTGATTTGTTAATATGAATTGGATCATGCTTCTTGATAATATATATGTTGATTATTATCCTTGTTATGATAAGCATGATCAATTGTTGAATCCGAATTATTGATATGAACCAGTACATATATTCTGAATTGACTTCTGAATTGATAGCTCCTCATTTGATTGATGTCATGAGTTGAGCCTTGAGATATGAATATGTCTGTTTGATTATGATTATGAAACTATGATATGTCAATCAAAATACCCATGCTAACAGGGTAGTGTTAGTCTTTGTGCACATCGTATCTGAACCTTAGTTGGTCGGGGGAGTCACCAACCTGTGTGGACTGATCATCCCACAGTACGGAGCCTCATGCTCATTGCATTTTGATTTTCTGACAAGTTTTACCATATGATCTTCTTGTTATGGCCTATTTGAGAAACCTTCCTATAAGAACCTAGAGCCATAATTGTATATATATTCTCATTGTTGTATTACCTCGTGTGTGTGTGTGTGTATTGAACGTTATCTACTCACTGAGTTGTTGAACTCACCCTCTCATTATTTACCTTGTCAGGCTTATAGCTTGATAGGAGGTCACTTTTGTTAGATCTTCAGAACCTGCTCTTTTGGTAGTAATTTATACCTTTATTTATGTCTAGTTAGGGCTCCAAAACTGTGAAATTATATGAACTCTTGTATTAAGACAATCAAATTATATTATGAAGTTAATTTTGTTATTAATACTGCGTTGAACTCTGATTGAGTTAGGAGAAGTTTGTGTGTAAGTTTGGGTTCGCATAGGTATGGAACCTTGGAGGGGAACCTTGCCTATGTACCGGTAATGGATCTAGGATTTGGGTCGTGACAAACTTGGTATCATAGCTTTAGGTTAAAGAAACAATAGTATAGTTAATTTCATAATAAGTGGAGCATTAGGATCCATATCGTTTTGTTTGTTGGTTTTGAAATTTTGAATTCTCATCAAGCATATCTTCTTCCTTATGATAGATATGCTTTCCTATAATTCTGTGATAATTATCATGCTATTGTTCTAGCATGACTTGAGTGCTCTCACTTTTATTTTAGGAAATGTCGAGGAATAAACGAATAGCTGATACTATTAGATTAGAGGATGATCAGGATGATGTCCCTATTGTGCAGTTTAGAAATGCAAGGTATAGGAGTAGGGGAAATACATCCACACCTAAACATATTCTTATTGTTTTCTCTTTTAAAGCAAAAATTTTGTTTGATACTGGTGCAACCCATTCATTTGTGTCCCTATATTTTGCCATAAGGTTCGATAAACAACCAACCTTGTTAAAATCCTCAATTTCAGTCTCCACTCCCTTAGATGAATTAATATTAGTGAAGTATGTGTATCTGGATTGTGAAATAGAGATTAGAGATAAGATCTTTATAGGAGACTTAAATGTCTTAGATATGGTTGATTTTGATGTGATTTTAGGAATGGATTGGTTGGCAAAGCATAGGGCTTCGGTAAATTGTTGGGGTAAGAAAATTATATTGTTGGCTATCTCGAGGAAAATGGCTCGAAAAGGGGTACAATGCTACCTAACATATAGAATGGCGCCAGCAGAATTGAGGGAGCTAAAGGAGCAACTACAAGATTTGTTCGATAAAAAGTTCATCCGACTGAGTGTGTCCTCTTAGGGAGCCCTAGAGTTGTTTGTGAAGAAGAAAGATGAGTCATTGAGGTTGTGTATAGATTATAGGCAACTGAATCGAGTGACAGTTTGAAATAGATATCCACTCCCTCGTATAGATGATTTGTTTGACCAATTGCAGGGAGCTCAATTCTTTTCTAAGATTGATCTTCGATTTGGGTATCATCAGTTAAGGATTAGGGATGCAGACATTTTAAAGACAGCTTTTAGAACTCGATATGGTCATTATGAGTTCTTAGTGATGTCTTTTGGGTTCACGAATGCGCCAACACCTTTTATGGATTTGATGAATAGAGTGTTTGGACAGTTTATTGATCGATTTGTGATAGTTTTTATTGATGATATTTTGGTGTATTCGAGGTCTATAGAGGAGCATGAGCAACACTTGAGAATGATGCTTCAAACTCTACGAGATCATTAGTTGTATGGCAAGTTCTCAAAGAGTGAGTTTTGGTTGAAGAGTGTAGCATTTCTTGGGCACGTAGTGTCAAGGAATGGGATTGAGGTTGATCCTTAAAAGATTGAAGCAGTTAAGTAGTGGCTTAGGCCTACTTCGGTGACAGAGATTAGAAGTTTCTTAGGTTTGGCCGGCTACTATCGGAGGTTTGTGGAGAACTTTTCTCGGATTTCTGCACCATTGACTAAGTTAACGCAGAAAAATGTTAAGTTTCAATGGTTTAAAGCTTGTGAGAAAAGTTTCTTAGAGTTGAAAGAGAGATTGACTACAACGCCTATTCTAGCAGTACCACCAGGTTCTAGTGGTTACACAGTGTATTGTGATGCTTCGAGAGTGGGGTTAGGATGTGTTCTAATGCAGCATGGCAAGGTTATTGCCTATGCTTCACGGCAGCTGAAGAAGCATGAACATAACTATCTTACACATGATTTAGAGATGGCGGCTGTAATTTTTGCCTTGAAGATTTGGGGGCACTACTTGTATGGTGAAACTTGTGAGATCTTCACAGATCACAAGAGTTTGAAGTACATCTTTTAGCAGAGGGATCTAAATCTGAGGCAGAGGAGATGGATGGAACTGCTGAAGGATTATGATTGTACCATACAGTACCACCCGGGTAAGGCAAATGTAGTTGCCAATGCTTTGAGTAGATAATCATTGGGAAGATTAGCTCATATTCAGGAGGTACGAAGACCTTTGATTAGGGAGCTGCATGAGTTAGCAGATGAAGGAGTCAGATTTGATCTTAGTGAAGCTGGAGCAATGATTGCTTATTTTCAGATTAAGTCAAATTTATTTGATAAGATAAAAGCAGTTCAGAAGAAAGATAATTCACTACTCAGGATTAGAAATGAGGTTGAGCAGGGTAAGGCTGCAGATTTTATGATAGGTGATGATGATGTGCTGAGATATAGAGATAGGTTTTGTGCACCTGATGTAGATGATCTAAGGAGAGAATTGATGATAGAGGCACATCAGACAGTTTACACAATGCATCTAGGTTCCACTAAGATGTATAAAGACCTTAAGGTGTGTTATTGGTGGAATAGGATGAAGGCTGATGTAGCAGACTTTGTTTCTAGGTGTTTGACCTGTCAGAAGGTAAAGGGTGAACACCAGAAACCTCTTGGATTGTTGCAACCATTGTTGATTCCAGAATGGTAGTGGGAAAGGATCACAATGGACTTTGTGACAGGATTGCCTAGGAGTCAGGAGGGTTATGATTCGATATGGGTGATTGTTGACAAGTTGACAAAATCAGCCAATTTTCTGCCAGTTAAGATTACTTATGGATATGCAAAGTTAGCGGAATTGTTTATTAGTGAGATTGTATGGTTGCATGGACCGCCAATCTCGATAGTGTCTGATAGAGGTCCACAGTTTACATCGCGATTTTGGGTGAAATTCCAAGAAGCTATGGGTACTAAAGTGCAGTTGAGTACAACTTTTCACCCTCAGACCAATGGTCAGTCTGAGAGGACTATTCAGATCTTGGAGGATATGTTAAGGGCTTGTGTTATGGATTTTGGAGTTGGTTGGAGTAAGTTTCTACCATTAGTGGAATTTGCTTACAACAACAATTATCAGGCTAGCATAAAAATGGCACCTTATAAGGCTTTGTATGGTCGGAAGTGTAGATCGCCGGTTTGTTGGTTTGAGGTTGGTGAGAAAAGGCTAATGGGACCAGAGTTGATTCAGATTACCTCAGAGAAGATAGAGGTAATTAGAAAGAAGCTTCAAACAGTTTATAGTAGACAAAAGAGTTACGCAGATAGAAGAATGCGTGACTTAGAGTTTTCAATGGGTGATTTTGTGTTCTTAAAAGTATCACTGACTAAAAGAGTATTCAAGTTTGGGAAGAAAGGCAAGTTGAGTCCTCGATTCATTGGACCATATGAGATTATAGAGAGAGATGGGGCAGTTGCTTATAGGTTAGCATTACCACCAAACTTGTCTGCTATCCATCCGATATTTCATGTTTCCATGCTAAGGAAGTATATGACAGATCCATCGCATGTGTTAGAAGTTCATCCTGTTGAATTGAGGGATGATATGGTTTATAAGGTGCAACCAGAAGCTATAGTCGACCGACAAGTGAGGAAGCTTAGGTCGAAGAATATAGCTTCAGTGAAAGTGAAATGGAAAGGTCATTCACGTGAGGAAGTGACATGGGAGCTCGAGGATAAGATGTGTGAGGAGTGTCCTAATCTTTTCGATAATCTCGGTAAGTATTCAATCTTTTCTATTAAGTTTCGAGGACGAAACTTTTATAAGTTGGGGAGATTGTAATGTTTTGAATTAAAAGAGTTAGGAAAAGGCAATAAAGCCCTTAAAGGCTTAAATAGTGGGTATAAATGAATGAGGGGTAGTGTGGTAATTAGATAAATATAATAAATATAAATAGAAGAAAAAAAAGAGAACAGGGATCTAATGGTGTATTCCATAACCCTATATGTTTTTGAACAAACTAGTTATTTTTTCTAAAAACCCAACATTTAACAGTTTTCCCGAAATCTAATCCATAATAAAAAAAATAATAAAATTGGTAATAATTCACTAAATAACCCTCAATTATTCATCAAACCAAACTGCACAAGCTAATATTACATTTAGGGACCAATCTGTAATTTATCATATTTTTTTAAAGGTCAAAATGTAACTTTGTCCATTTGGAGGACCAAACTAAAAATGTCATAAATCCATTACTATACTGAAATTCTGACCATAATTAATCCTCAATTTTTTCCAGAATATCTCATTATACTCCAGGGACCATTCTGGAATTTTACCAAATTTTTAGTGTCAAATTGTAATTTTTGTCAAATTGAAGGAATAAATTGAAAGTGTTAAGATTTCATAACTATACAGGAATTATGCCCATAATTCATCTTTTATTCTGTTCAGAATCTTGGAATATGCTCCAGGAACCAATCTATAAATTTTTTAAAGTTTGAGGACTAAACTGTAATTTCCACAAATTGAGGGACCAAACCGAAATTTTGTCATCTTCAACCTCAAACCTAGAATTTTAACAGAAAACCTACTGTTCTCTCCACATTTCTAACATAAATTCACCATTCAAACAAAATCATAACTCAAAATCATCATCTTTCAATTCAATCTCTCAAAATCAACCAAATAATCAAATACCCTCAACAATTAACCTTATAACATTTAAATTAACTCATCAATCAAACCCAAAACACAAATTTTCAAAACCCTAACATTCATCTAAACTGAAATTAAAGTTCAATTAACATACATTTATACATTTAACAACCTAAATCTTACCTTTAAACTTATTTCTTCAACTCCTTTCTATTTCCCTTCTAATTTCCCTCTTTTCTCTTATTCTTCTTCTTTCTCCCTTCTCTCCCACGGTTTGCTCTCTCAAACTATTCAGATCCCTTCTTCTTCTTTTTTCTTCTTTCTATTTATATTTATCATCTCTTTATTCAATTACTACTATACCCCTCATTCATTTATTCCTGCATCTAAGCCTTCAAGGGCTCTATAGCCTTTTACTATGTCTTTTTTTTTATATTTATATTTATTATGTTTATCTAATTACCACACTACCCCTCATTCATTTATACCCATTCTTTAAGCCTTCAAGGGCTTTATTGCCTTTTCCTAACTCTTTTAATTCAAAACATTACAATCTCCCCAACTTATAAAAGTTTCGTCCTCGAAACTTAATAGAAAAGATTGAATACTTACCGAGATTATCGAAAAGATTAGGACACTCCTCACGCATCTTATCCTCGAGCTCCCATGTCGCTTCCTCATGTGAATGACCTTTCCATTTCACTTTCACTGAAGCTATATCCTTCGACCTAAGCTTCCTCACTTGTCGGTCGACTATAGCTTCTGGTTGCACCTTATAAACCATATCATCCCTCAATTCAATAGGATGAACTTCTAACACATGCGATGGATCTGTCATATACTTTCTTAGCATGGAAACATGAAATATCGGATGGATAGCAGACAAGTTTGGTGGTAATGCTAACCTATAAGCAACTGCCCCATCTCTCTCTATAATCTCATACGGTCCAATGAATCGAGGACTCAACTTGCCTTTCTTCCCAAACTTGAATACTCTTTTAGTCAGTGATACTTTTAAGAACACACAATCATCCATTGAAAACTCTAAGTCACGCATTCTTCTATCTGCGTAACTCTTTTGTCTACTCTAAGCTGTTTGAAGCTTCTTTCTAATTACCTCTATCTTCTCTGAGGTAATCTGAATCAACTCCGGTCCCATTAGCCTCTTCTTACCAACCTCAAACCAATAAACCGGCGATCTACACTTCCGACCATAGAAAGCCTCATAAGGTGCCATTTCTATACTAGCCTGATAACTGTTGTTGTAAGCAAATTCCACTAATGGTAGGAACTTACTCCAACCAACTCCAAAATCCATAACACAAGCCCTTAACATATCCTCCAAGATCTGAATAGTCCTCTCAAACTGACCATCAGTCTGAGGGTGAAAAGCTGTACTCAACTGCACTTTAGTACCCATAGCTTCTTGGAATTTCACCCAAAACCGCGATGTAAACTGTGGACCTCTATTAGACACTATCGAGATTGGCAGTCCATGCAACTGTATAATCTCACTAATAAACAATTCCGCCAACTTTGCATATCCATAAGTAATCTAACTGGCAGAAAATGGGCTGATTTTGTTAACCTGTCAACAATCACCCATATCGAATCATAACCCTCCTGACTTCTAGGCAATCCTGTCACAAATTTCATTGTGATCTTTTCTCACTTCCATTCTGGAATCAACAATGGTTGCAACACTCCAAGAGGTTTCTAGTGTTCACTCTTTACCCTCTGACAAGTCAAACACCTAGAAACAAAGTCTGCTACATCAGCCTTCATCCTATTCCACCAATAACACACCTTAAGGTCTTTATACATCTTAGTGGAACCTAGATGTATTGTGTAAACTGTCTGATGTGCCTCTACCATCAATTCTCTCCTCAGATCATCTACATCAGGTACATAAGGCCTATCCCTATATCTCAGCACATCATCATCACCTATCACAAAACCTGCAGCCTTACCCTGCTCAACCTCATTTCTAATCCTGAGTTTTGAATCATCTTTCTTCTGAGCTACTTTTATCTTATCAAACAAATTTGACTTAACCTGAAATTTGACTCCTTCATCCACCAATTCATGCAACTTAACATTTTTCTATGTTAACTTAGTCAATGGTGTAGAAATTTGAGAAAAGTTCTCCATAAACCTCCGATAGTAGCCGGCCAAACCTAAGAAACTTTTAATCTATGTCGCCTACTTGACACTAGGTGCCCAAGAAATGCTACACTCTCCAACCAAAACTCAGTCTTTGAGAACTTGCCATACAACTGATGATCTCGTAGAGTTTGAAGCACCATTCTCAAGTGCTGCTCATGCTCCTCTCTAGACCTCGAATACACCAAAATATCATCAATAAAAACTATCACAAATCGATCAATAAACTGTCCGAACACTCTATTCATCAAATCCATAAAAGGTGTTGGCGCATTCTTGAACCCAAAAGACATCACTAAGAACTCATAATGACTATATCGAGTTCTAAAAGCTGTCTTTAAAATGTCTGCCTCCCTAATCCTCAACTGATGATACCCAAATCGAAGATCAATCTTAGAAAAGAATTGAGCTCCTTGCAATTGATCAAACAAATCATCTATACGAGGGAGTGGATATCTATTTCGAATTGTCACCCGATTCAGTTGCATATAATCTATACACAACCTCAATGACCCATCTTTCTTCTTCACAAACAACACTAGGGCTCCCCAAGGGGACACACTCGGTCGGATGAACTTTTTATCCAACAAATCCTGCAGTTGCTCCTTTAACTCCCTTAATTTTGCTGGCGCCATTCTATATGCTAGGTAGCATTGTACCCCTTTTCAAGCCATTTTCCTCGAGATAGCCAACAACATAATTGATGGAGACCCAATCTTATCTCCTTGAAATACCAACCCAACTTCTTCATCTAGATCAAACATTATTTTCTTACCCCAATAATTTACCGAAGCCCTATGCTTAGCCAACCAATCCATTCCCAAAATCACATCAAAATCAACCATATCTAAGACATTTAAGTCTCCCATAAAGATCTTATCTCCAATCTCTATTTCACAATCCAGATACTCAGACTTCACTAATATTAATTCATCTAAGGGAGTGGAGTATGAAATTGAGGATTTTAACAAGGTTGGTTGTTTATCTAATCTCATGAAAAAAAAAAATGTAAGGACAGTAACAAATGAGTTGCACCCATATTAAATAATATTTTTGCTTCAAAAGATCGAACAATAAGAATATGTTGAGGTGCGGATGTACGGCCCTACCTCTTATACCTTGCATTTCTAAACTACACAATAGAGGCATCATCTTTATTGTCATTTACTCTAATAGTACCAAAGAAAAATGTGAATTTGACAGGTTGTTTTCTAACAATTAATCATAAAAATTAATAAATAAAATTCACAAAAGAGATTAGCCTATTCCTCAAATTCACAATTTAATTAGATGCGAAATCTAACCTCCTCCTTTTCGTACTTGTAGAATAATAGTTTTTTGTTGAAATCCTTTTTATATGTCTGTTCCTCGGCATATCCTCTAAGAAATGAGAGCATTTAAGTCATGCTAGAACAAGAACATGATAATTATCACATAATTATAGGAAATCATATCTATCACAAGGAAGAAGACATGCTTGATGAGAATTCAAAATTTCAAAAACAACAAACAAAACAATACGGATCCTAATGCTCTACTTTTTACGAAATTAATTATATTATTGTTTCTTTAACCTAAAGCTTTGATACCAAGTTTGTCACGACCTGATTCCCAGATCCATTACCGGCACATAGGCAAGGTTCCCCTCCAAGATTCCATACCTATGCGAACCCAAACTTATATACAAACTTATCTATTAAATAACTCAATTAGAGTTCAATGCAGCAGTAACAACAAAACTAACTTTATAATATAATTTGATTATCTTAATACAAGAGTTATAAATTTAGAGTTTGGGAGCACTAACTAGACACAAAGGGAAATGTATAAATTACAACAAAAAGAGCAGGTTCTGAAGGTCCAATAAAAGTGACATGCTATCAAGCTATAAGCCTGAAAAGGATAAATAATGAGAGGGTGAGTTCAACAACTTAGTGAGTAGATAACGTTCAATATACACAACGAGGTAATATAACAATGAGAATATATATACAATTATGGCTCTAGGTTCTTATATGAAAGTTTCTCAATTAGGCCATAACAAGAATATCAGAAGGTAAAGCTCGTCAGAAAATCAAAATGCAATGAGCATAAGGCTCCGTACTGTGGGATGATCAGTCCACACAGGTTGGTGACTCCTTCGACCAACTAGGGTTTAGATACGATGTGCACAAAGACTAACACTACCCTATTAGCTTGGGTATTCTGACTGGCATACCATAGGTTCATAATCATAATCAAACAGACATATTCATATCTCAAGGCTCAACTTATGACATCAATCAAATGAGGAGCTATCAATTCAGAATTCAATTCAAAATATATACTGGTTCATATCAAGAATTCAAATTCAACAATTAATCATGCTTTATCAAAACAATGATAATAATCAACATATATATTATCAAGAAGCATGATCCAATTCATATTAACAAATCAAATATTTATAATATTTCTCATGCATATGGAAAATTATCCACTCACCTAACTCGAAAGCAAACAGAAGTCAAAAGCAGATACCAAAGGAAATCCTAATAGCGTCCCGCCGGTAGAATATCAGGATTATCTAAATACAAAGGAGACATATTCAAGAATGACTCAAAAGAACATATAACCTATTTAATACACTTATCTAAAGGTATATTCCATAACCCTATATATTTTTGAACTAAATTAGTTATCTTCCTAAAAACCCAAAATTAAACGGTTTTCCCGAAATCTAATCCATAATAAAACAAATAATAAAATTGGTAATAATTCACTAAATAACCCTCAATTATTCATCAAACCAATTTGAAAAAGCTAATATTACAAATAGGGACCAATATGTAATTTATCATATTTTTAAGGGTCAAATTGTAACTTTGTCAAATTGGAGGACCAAACTAAAATTATCATAAATTCATGACTATACTGAAATTATTACCATTATTAATCATCACTTCTGTCGAAAATATCTCATTATGCTCCAAGGACCATTCTGGAATTTTACCAAATTTTTAGGGTCAAATGGTAATTTTTATCAAATTGAAAGATTAAATTGAAAGTGTTAAAATTTCATAACTATACAGGATTCTGCCCATAATTCATCTTTTATTCTGTTCAGAATCTCGGAATAGGCTCCAGGGACCAATCTATAAATTTTCCAAAGTTTGGGGACTAAACTATAATTTCCACAAATTGAGGGACTAAATTGAATTTTCATCATTTTCAAGCTTCAACCCAAAATTTCAACAGAAAACCCACTGTTCTTTCCTGATTTCTAACACAAATTCACCATTCAAACAAAATCATAACTCAAAATCATCATAATCTTCCATAATCTACTAAATAATCAATTACCCACAACAATCAACCTCATAACATTCAATTTAATTTATCAATTAAACTCAAAAAATAAATTTTCAAAACCCTAACATTCATCAAAACTGAAATTAAAGTTCAATTAACATACATTTATACATTTAACAACCTAAATCTTACCTTTAAACTTATTTCTTCAATTCCTTTCTATTTCCCTCTTTTCTCTTCTTCTTCTTCTTTCTCCTTTCTCTCTCATGGTTTGCTACTTCAATTTTCAGATCCCTCTTCTTTTTTTTCTTCTATTTATATTTATTATGTTTATCTAATTACCACACTACCCCTCATTCATTTATACCCACTCTTTTAAGCCTTCAAGGGCTTTATTGCCTTTTCCTAACTCTTTTAATTCAAAACATTACACTACTATTCTGCACTCAGCACAAAATCTCAGGTTCTTATTGTCAAAATGAATTGAGGGACAAAGTGATTTTTCGAGGAATTGAGTTCTTTACAATTTTGCCACTATATTTATTTATAATCTTCATGAGTACTCTATAAGGAAAAAAAAAAGTGGAAGAAATATTTGTTTAAGGCATAACGTCTATATTAGTGGCAACGTGTTTTGATCCAAAATAAAATATTTGCTTATGAATATGACTTTGATATATGCAGACAGGTCAAGATACGAATTCAGATTTGTAAAAACCAAAAAGATTATCCAGAATTTCTTTATTACTACAATACATCAAACTTTAGTGTACACGTTTATGGTGGGGTTGTGTGTCGGCGCGCAGCAGTTAAAAATCCAAGGATACAAAATCTTCCTTGCCAAAAGATCCCGGCTGTGCTAAGTTAACTGGCAGAATGATTCTTTCAAGCTATGCATCTCTGTGGATATTTGGAGTCCTGCTTCTATCTCCTTCTCTGATAATTTCACTTCCAATTCAGGACAGCTTTCTACAATGTCTCCAAAAAAATTCTGACATATCCTTTCCATTCTCCACTTTGTTGTACTCTCCAGTCAATTCTTCATTCATTTCTATCTTACAATCTTCAGCACAAAATCTCAGGTTCACGCTGCCTTTGACTCCGAAACCAGAACTTATTTACAAACCTGTGGAGGAATCCCATATCCAAGCTGCTGTTATTTGCTCAAAACAGCTCGGAATTCACCTCAGAGTTCGCAGTGGAGGCCATGACCGTGAGGGGCTCTCTTATGTCTCTCAAATTGACACACCTTTCATTGTTGTAGACCTGGACATGCTACGTTCTATCAGCATTGACATTGATGGTAATAGCGCTTGGGTTCAGGCAGGTGCTACAATTGGTGAGCTTTACTATAGAATTTCAGAGAAAAGTAAAAACCATGGCTTCCCAGCTGGTGTTTGTCCTAGTGTTGGTGTTGGTGGACACATTACAGGAGGTGGATATGGCTCCATGTTTAGAAAATATGGCCTTGCTGCGGATAATGTCATCGATGCTCGTATAATAGACGCACAGGGAAGAGTGCTTGACCGGAAAGTCATGGGAGAAGATCTTTTTTGGGCAATAAGAGGAGGTGGAGGCGGCAGCTTTGGAATCATTTCTGCCTGGAAAGTTAAACTGGTTCCTGTTCCATCAACAGTGACAGTTTTTAGGGTTGCCAAGACTTTGGAACAGGGTGCGACTAAGCTCCTCTACAGATGGCAACAAGTTGCTGATAAACTTGACGATGACCTCTTCCTCTCTGTCAGTGTACAATTGGCAAATGCTGGTAAGAAAGGTAAAAAAACTATGTCAACTTCCTATGATGCTATGTTTCTTGGTGATACCAAGAGACTACTACAGGTAATGCAAGAAAGCTTTCCTGAATTGGGCTTGCAACAGCAGGATTGCATTGAAACAAGCTGGATTAATTCAGTGCTATACATGTCTTTCTTTCCCAACAATACAACTCCTGAAATTTTACTTCAACGGAATAATTTGTTCAAACGCTACTTGAAAGGCAAGTCAGACTATGTCAAAGAACCAATACCTGAAACCGCACTTGAAGGGCTATGGGAAAGGTTATTTGAAGAAGACAATCCTAGCATGTTATTGATTCCTTATGGTGGAATGATGAATAAAATCTCAGAATATCAGATTCCTTACCCTCATAGAAAGGGTAACCTGTTCATGATCGACTACTCAACCAGCTGGAAAGATCCTTCTGAGAATGCTGCAAAGCATATTGATTGGGTTAAGAAGATTTATGAGTACATGGCACCTTATGTCTCCATGAATCCTAGGGAAGCGTATGGAAATTACAGGGATCTTGATCTGGGCATGAACGAGAAGACTAACACAAGTTGTGAAGAAGCAAGTGTTTGGGGTACCAAGTACTTCAAGGATAACTTCTACAGATTGGTACAAGTGAAGACCAGAGTAGATCCTGATAACTTCTTCAGACATGAACAGAGTATTCCTCCTTGCCACATCTCTGAGAAAAAAAGATTGAAGTAAGTTTCATGGTAAGAAAATATATCATGGTGTTTAAGCTTATGGAAGACATAATAAACGAAAAATTTGAGACTCAATTGTGACAGAATATGATATAATGATGCATAATTATAACGTAGCAAACACCCCTACGCTTTTTCCATGATTCAACAGGTTTTCAGCAAATTAATCACACTCCTGCCGTTTCCATATCAGATTCCAAAGGCTGTCACTACAACATTATACAGTTTTGCCGACGGACTAATTCCGTCGGTGACATCAATGAACTCCGTCGGTAACAATAATACCGACGGAGTCACCGACGGATCACGTCCGTCGGTATAACAGTCGTCGGTAAATCCCATTTCCGTCGCTAATTCTGTCGC
>Ga0325414_1001777_pt1 | contig 21348 bp, 15 predicted proteins | sample PopdelMetagenome_8_FD_206183 | JGI IMG/M metagenome (GOLD analysis project Ga0325414, IMG submission 206183) | Populus deltoides microbial communities from Bellville, Georgia, United States - Leaf-PdKOR-R3 | ecosystem: Host-associated > Plants > Phyllosphere > Phylloplane/Leaf | place: USA... | reverse complement strand
CTTTAATTTTAAGAACAAGAGTGTTTGTTCTTGATATTTTGTAATTAATGTTATGAGATATATAAGTTTTACCTGAGTGGTCTAGGTGATATTTATAATCTCTGGACCTTGTCGTCTTTAGAAAAATAAAAGACTGGAAAGTCTTTTGTTTTCTATAACATTAATAAAGGATAAATATCTCTTATACATCATTAATGAGATGAAAATGATACATCATTAATGAGATGAAAATGATAGGCCTCTTGAGAGACTTTTTATATATCTATAAATGTAAGGACATTATTACCTTTGATATAAATAGTTCATACATATAACCTGAAGATAAAACCATATGGTCCTAACATAGATCTCTAAGTCCAACTAGGTCTAGAGTGTAACCAAACCTAAAGGAAATGGATCCGGCGTCCTGTCAGACCCACGATGACTTGGGCTCAGCTTATGGTTGAACTCGAGCACATTGGGCTTAGCTTCTAGTCGAACCCGAGTATATTACGTTTGACATCTTACTAGACTCACGATGACTTGGGCCCAGCTTATAGGTGAACCCAAGTATATTGGGTGTGACAGGATGTCGGACCCATATTCGATTGTGCTAACATCTTATTTATAGATTTGGACTTTTACAAAGCACAAGAATATTGAGTTGAAAATAATAACTCATCTTCTCTTTCTTTCTTGCTTTTTCATTTTTTTTAAAGAGTGGCGTCTAGAAAAGACAAAAAAATCATGTCTCTTAAAGGAGATTGTAGTTTTAGACCTGAAATTAGTGGTGTTCACCAAGGATCTACGACCATTAGAATTGGCCCAAGATCTAAAATCAACGCTGCTAAACCTTTTTCGACTAGAAGGGGGAGAAATAAAAGTCTTCAAGAGGTTTCAAACCTTAGTGGCAAGAAAGGTTGTCAAGGACACCTCCATATAAGGCTAAAAACATTGTGTCTTTTGACCAAGTGTCTCTGGCCAATTCTAAATAGCCAGGGAGTTACATGGTTTTGATATCGAAGGCTAGTGACCATGTTATCTAGGTCACCAGTAAGCCTGTTTGTAAAGGATATTCTCTGTTACTACAACATAAGCCTTGCTTAGCTCTATCCCAATGGGAGGACTAACTTGTCTGCTTTTGACAAGTTGATAAGGGCTTAGGGGAGGAACCTATGATCGAGGTGTCTAGGTATTGTTACACCTTGATCAGTGGTGATGAATGAGGATCTTCTATCTTTTAGTTCTCTAATTTCTTTATAGGCCAAGAGGGCCTATGAAAGACACTTTCAATGGGAAGCCCTCTCGGTCAAAGAAATGGAGAGAAAGATGAGTGATAATGAAGCACAAAGGCACAACTAGACCTCAGGATGGGTACAATGCCATATAGAATTATACCTATTTCTAGAGAGCATCCTTTACTAGGGTCAATGATAAACCTTTCTCTATGAGGAGGAAAAGAGGATATGAAATATATTATGTGATCTCCACACTGAGTACAAGGTTATTTGCATGGCATAAAGGTTTTATGGCGCTTCTAGTAATTTTAATATCATGTGTTATTTTTTTTCTTGTGTTATTCATCTTCTGAATTTTTCCTCATGCAAGATCCTTGCCAAGGGAAACTCGATTTGAAGCCAGCGAGTCCACGTTGTCCATGCTCTATAAAATGACCATACCTTTACTCAGTCGTGCTTTCTCCTCTTAAGACAACTTGCTTTTGATATATGGAAAAGGTTTATAGAAGCAGTTCTCATGGACTTTAAGGAGACCTCATTAGTTGTCCATATTGAAGAGATCCTAACAATTATCCCTTCTCTAAGGAGGTACATCAAAAAATGGCAGCGGGAAGTCGTTCTCCCATATCGGGAGGGGGGGTCCTAGGATGCCAACCCCAACTTTAGTTATCCTGGAGGCTACTTCATAATGGAAAAGAATAAAGGTCACGGTTAACTCATATTCTAACGTAGAGGTGATCCCTCCACCAACCAGTGCTCATGCTCCAACGAGCTCTATCAGCATGCTTTCTAGGTCCTCCAGCTAGGCACCTCAATCCACCGTGGTTGGGGATTTCTTTTCCAGGCTCAACTTAGGTCGTACCCCTATTTGCTTCCCCATACCAAGTGAGGAAAAGATGGGAATAATAGAGACCATTCTATAGGGAAGGTCCACTTTTAGGCCTAGAGGATTGAAAGTGATGGACACTTTAGACAATCTCTTCACATTTCCTTTTAAAATGGGCACATTGATTGACTCCAGCTACCAGTGCCATCTGGCCATCACTCGGCACATGAATTTCCAAGTATAAGAAATCCTTAAGTTTTTTCATTATTTTAATGCATTAAGTAGTTTTAAAGATGTGAACTTATTTAATCTTTTTTTATTGTTTAAACCTTCATGATGTGTGTCTACTTGAAAATTTAATAGGCTAAGGAAATGAGGAAAATGAAAAAAACAATAGAATAATATCATACCAACAAGACAATGGTGCAAAGGCTGACGGATGAGAAAGTCACCCAAGATGCTAAGATGAAAGCCTTGAAGCCTATTTATGCTCAACTGCAAAGGGAGCTCAAAGCACAAACCTTCATTCTAGAGTTCACTTAGGAGAAACTTAGAGAGGTGTATAACCGAATAAATTCTTTGAAGAAGGAGGTGGTTGAGCTCAAAGAGTCTAAGAAGGCCTTGAAAGGGAGCTCAAAGAGTCTAAGAAGGCCTTGAAAGGGAGTTAACAATGGCTAAGGAGAAAGCTGGACTCTTATGAGAAGTTCTATACTAAGTTTGGAGAGTCTGTCTATCTAACAGAGGTAATATGAGATAAACTCTTATTACTCACATCTAACTTGTATTTCTTTAACCTTATAAAAGAAATACAAGTGGATTTCAATGAGTCCTTCCTTAATGGTCATGCTCCTGACTTAAAGGACGTCTTCCCTACCAGGGCCCCCTCAACAAAAGAAAAGGTGTAGTCTGGGATGGATATGTAATTTTCCTTTGTTTGTTTAATTTGTAAAAAATATCTTGATTCTCAAACCTTGAATTTGGCCATGAGGCCTTTAGATATTTGTTATTTGTTTTGAATTACTATATTTTTCAAGTCTTTTAAATTATTATATTTTCTAAGTCTTTTGGTAGGCCTTTTTAAGTAACTAGCATGGGTCCAATACCCATACTTAAAAAATATTATGTATGGATCCAATGTCCATACTTAGAAAATTTTTTGTATGAGTCCAACACCTATTCTTAGAAAATATTTTGTATAAATCAAACGCTTAGACTTAGAAAATAAGTTGTATAAGCCTAATGCCCATAGTTAGAAAATATTTTTGAAAGGAAATTACAAATGAGTTTTAGTTTTGTAAGGGTCATATACCCATACTTGAAACATATCCAGTGTCCATGCTCATGAGATATTTCCAATTACAAACTTTTTGGGTTCAACAACCATATTATATCGGTGAGGTTGGTGATAAAGTTGTCTGGCTTTGGTCATGTAATGTTGTCACTGCCTAGGATAGAGAGGAATTCTTAGTGGTAGGTACACTCATAAGTCTTCTAGTCTGACTAGCCATGATGTGGACTTATATCTTTATTGATTTTAGCATTGTGATACCAGGTAGTGTTGAGATTGTAAGCTTTATTTCTAACTGCAACAATCATGCGATATTATTCTAAGAAGTCAAGATTGGTCCTAAAACCTTGTTCATTGCCTTTTAAGGTATAGTGAGCCACCCGATGGCATGGACATCCAATCTCAGTGGGGATCATGACTTCAGTCCTATATGTAAGGACAAAAAGAGTATCATTAGTGGACATCTTCTGAGTTATTCTGTAGCCTATAAGATTTTATTCATAAGCTCTACCTATTCTAATTCAGCTTCTTTTATTTTTTCTTGAGTCCATTAAGCAAGATTTTATTAGTTAATTCAGCTTAACCATTGATATAAGGATATGATATAAAGAAGAAACGAAGATCAATATGAAGTATTTGATAATGATTTCTCATTTTGTGGTTTTCAAACCGTGTTTCATTATTTGTAATCAAGATTTTGGGGAGCCCAAATCAGCATATGATAAGAATGAAAGTACTTTGTTGGTGGTTATCTATACTAAGGCTTTTAATTCAACTCATTTAATAAAATAATCAATAACTACTAGGACAAAATATTTTTTTTTGTGGCCTTCCTTCCCCCATTATACAAAAGGCCATGGGGAGGTGGAGGTTATGATGGTCATTTTTGTAAATAGTTGACAGGAGACTGAGGCAAACCTTTAACAATAATTCACTAAATCTATGGTATTGTGGAGTATAGTTAGCCAATAAAAACCTGCTCATGTGACTTAAGCAGTAAGGTCTCTAGAGCCTATGTGTAGACCTCATATACCATCATGTATCTTTTTCAAAACATACATGCTTTTTATTACGGGGATAAACATTTTAGTAGTGGAGTTGAGACATATCTTTGGTACAAGATGTTGTCAATTATGCAATACCTCACTCCTCGCTTAGTCAGATGCATGACTTTGTTTTTGTTTGAGGGTAACTCATCAATAAGCAAATAATGCATAATTGGGGTCTTGTAATCTTTCTTAATGTTAATGGGAAAAGCCACTAACTCTTCTTCACCCACATTTGGTTTCTCTAAAACTTCAACCCAGACATTTGTAGAGAAGTCAACAGGTTTTGAACTTGCTAACTTAGATATGAGGTCTACCTGATAATTGTCTTCCCTTGGAATACAGTTGATTGACTTACTTTTATCTCCAACTTTCATATAGGGTTGACCATTCTTAAGATATTATTGCATGGTTGGCTATTTAGCATCATACATCTCTTGGCATTGACCAACCGCCAATTATGAGTCATCGTGAACTCAAAGTATGAATGCATTCAAGGCTTCTGCAAGGCATGATTTTGCTAGAAAAACTTCATACTATGATATATTATTCATAGCTAGGAACTCAAAACAAACTCTATATTCAATTACTTATTCTTTAGGACTGATAAACACTATTCCAACTTCACTCTCATTGATATTGGAAAAGCCATTAACATATATTTTCCAAGTAGGTATCATTAGATGTTATTCTACCGGGGCCTCTAGTTCAACAAAAGAAGTTGTGGTTAAAGGTGGAGATTCAAATATCTATATGGGACCTTTAAAATAATATTCAACAATAAAGTTTTTCAAGGCCTGACCATTTATAGTTGGTCGGGGTATGTATTGAAGGTCAAACTCCTAATTTAATAGCCTATTTAACTAGATGCTCAGACATCTCTGGCTTATAAAGGATATGTTGCAAAGGTTGATATGTTAAAGAAATGACTTAATGAGTTTAGAAGTATGGTTTCAACTTTCTAGAGGCGTTTACCAAAGCAAGGGCTACTTTATCCACTTTCCAGATATATTGTTTCAACATCATGAAGAGTGCGGCTAAAGTAATAAAATGAACATTGTATTCCTCCATCCTCTTTTACCATAATAGAGTTTACAGCTGAATCTACCACCCCTAGATAAAGAAAAAGGTTTTCATTCTCTTTTGATTAAGACAAGATCTTAAGAGATGAAATATGAATTTTTAGCTCCTTAAAAGCCTTTTGGCAATCTAAAGTCCATTCAAAGTTGGTTATGTTTTTCAAGGCCTTGAAAAATGGTAGGGTGTGCTTCTCCAAACGAGCTATGAACCAATTGAGAGCAATCAATATCTCTACAAGACACTGAACTTCCTTCACTAACTGAAAATGAGTAATGCTTAATATAACTTGAACCTTTTCTAGGTTACGCTCAATTCTCTTATTGCTTACTAGGAAACCCATAAACTTACCTTCTTCTTCTTCTTTTTTATGATAAAGACACACTTAGAAGCGTTGAGTTTTCATCTAGTGGTGGTTTAACACATAAAAGATTTTTTATAGGTCCAAGAGGTGTTGCTCAAAGGTCATGCTCTTTACTAGCATGTTGTTAACATATTCCTCCATAATCCTCTCAAGCTAATTCTTGAATATTTTATTCACCAATTATTAGTAAGTAGCTCTATCATTCTTAAACCCAAAAGGCATGACTCTATAATAAAATGTTCCCTCATTAATTATGAAAGCTATTTTTTCATCATCGTAATCTAGGTGCATGAGGATCTGATGATATCTATAATTGACATTCAAAAAGCTCAAGTACTCAAAACCTATGATGGAGTCAACCAAACGATCGAACTTAGATAGATAATAACTATTTTTTGGACAAGTTTTGTTTAAATATGTGAAGTCCACACACATTCGTTACTTACCATTGCTATTCCTAACCATCACAATATTCACTAACCAAACAGGGTACATCACTTTCCTAATTAAAAAAAAAAATAGCCAAGAGTTTATCCACCTTTCATATTTTATTGTTTTCTATCTTTCACCCCTAAAATTCTTCTTCTTTAGACAGACTAGATGGATAGTTGGGTCTATTTTCAATTGATAAGTTATAATTTCAGGATTGATTCTTGGCATGTTAGAAGTACCTATTGCAAAATTAGACCTTTGGATATGAAAGAGCTCTATTAGTGACTGATATTGTGTTGGTGTTAGGGTGGAATCCATTTTTATGGTGGCTACTCATTTTCTCTTAAAAGGACATACTTTGATTCTTCAGTAACCTTAGTTCTAACCTCCACTCTTTCTTTCAATGACCTTTGTTGGTCCAATACTGGGGCTTTTTTTTTTCCTTTAGACATGTAAAGATGCATTGCCTCAAGGTTACTTGATTCCTTCGCACCATGACCACTTCTTTTTTAGTTAGGAATTCTAGTGTCAAGTACCTGGTGCTAATAATTACATTAATCTGATACATGAAAAGCCTACCTAAAATGGTGTTGTAAACCAAAGACATGTCAATAACCATGAAAGTTTATTGGAGGAAGACACACTTAAAGGAAGTGCTAATGGTGACTATTATCTCCAAGACGCCTTTTATTGGTACATCTGAGCCTTCTATCCCAATAAAGGAAGTTTTCACTAGGATTAGTTTTGAGGGGGAAATTCCCACCTATTCCATTACTTTTTATGAGAGGATGTTAACTGCACTTCCATCATCTACCAACACTCGGTGTACTTGATGATTGGAAAGGCTTATAAAGATGACCAGGGCATCTTCATGTGGGAAAGTTATTCCTTTTCCATATTTTAGGGTAAAGAAAATAGGCTTGTGACATTAGTTCTTGAGATGAGCAGTTGTAAAGACCTGTTTTCCATACTTTCTTTTCCCTGTGTTGGAATCACCTCTTGTTGAGGTGCTACCCAAGATGACCGATTTCTTCCTTTATTTACTCAAGATGAGAGTCCTTAAAAAATTGGTAGAAATAGTCTTTAGCTATCAACCTTTCTACTTTCTTCTTTAAAATATAACAATTATCTGTGTCGTGTCCTTTATCCTTTTGAAACAAACAATATTTCTTAGATGTATAAGTATTAGGTAGAGATTTCATGGGTGAAAGGTAGCGAACAAACTCCTTACCCTAGATGACAATGAGGACCTCTATAAGGGTAGTGTTCAATAGAGTGATATGCATTTTAAGGTAGCCCAAGTGTTTTCTAATTGGCCTCTTCGGACTCTTTCTAGGGTTATTATCTTTTCTAGAAGAACGATCTTATTTATAAGACTTTTTAGTAGCTTTTCCCTAGAGAAATGGGGAGGACCATGACACAGCATACTTGCCTTCTCTACCCGAATGTGGTTCTTCATGGATTGCTTTACTTTCAAAAAGCTCATGTTTAGTAGAGCATATAATTCCTTCCACAAAGCTCTCCCTTTTACTCCACCCATTAAGGCTTCAAAAGCCACGAGCTTAATCAATTCCTTAACCTTGAGCATTTTCTTATTAAACCTTTTTAGGTATGCTCGTATGGACTCATCATTTACCCGATTGATCCCAAAGAGTTTTGTGAAACTCTTTCTTGGCAAGATTCTTGTGTTGAATCATACCACCAACTTGGTATAAAGGTAATTGAAGCTTGTAATAGAACCTGACTTCAAGTTATTTTACCTTGTACGCACTTATTCACTAAAGGTTGTTAGAAGAATCTTGCACATGGCATAACCATCATAGATGACCATTTCAAGGTTGCTCCTCACATTCTGAACATGCTTTCTTAGGCTTACATGACCATCATAGTTGTCTAAAGTCATTTTAGTAGAAATATAGTTCTTAGGTATACAAATATATAACATTTATCTAGATAGAGGATAATCCTGAATCTGATGAGGGGTGAAGGAATCCTCTTGTATGTATTCCTATTTGGGCTATTTTTCACTTCTACACCTATAGGGTTTTAGGGAACTCGAGGTTTCTATTGTGGAATGACAAGATTTAAAGGTTGCCTCATTTCCATGATGGTCAGATGGATGACTTTAGTATTTGCTATGTGTTCAAGTGTCGTGAGGGCGTGCATGTTTTTTAGAATGGTTGGATGACCTTTAAGGTTGAAAACCTCTCATAGACTCATTCTGCCCACATTCCTTTGGGTAATGTAACCATCTACAGACACTAGGTGTTGCGTGTTGTTATGAAAGTTGTAGGGAGGATATAACATCTTGTTGAGGTGGCATCGAAACATGTTATGGTGTATTTTCTTGTGCTTGTTGATTTACCAACACTACTTGGGTGAGGAGTTACACTTGATCAATAGGTTGTTGAATGGTTAGTTGTGTAGGAGTATCTAACGTGGCAAGGAGATCAGTTACACGTTTTATCCCCGAAGTGTCTTGATTATTTACTATTATGATGATGAGTAAGGATTTTAATAAACTTTTAGAGTAATTAATGGTTTTTTGAAAGGTTCTCATAGACGATGTCAATGATGATGTCTCAAAAATCCAATATGTTCTTTGTTGTTTGGATAGTGGTTAATCAAATGTTCATGTACTTATTTCCTTCTTCTTAGCCCAGGAAGTGCAAAAATTGATGATACTAGTTCTGATATCTACAAAACAATCCTTGTTAGGGGGCTTAAAGACCCTTCAATGATAAAGTCTTTAAATGGATATGAAAATAAATGAAAGAAAGAGCTTTTGATTCCAAGAACAATGATATTTGTTTTTGGTATTTTATGATTAATGCTCTGAAATATATAAGCTTTTAGAATAGAAAAGGTGAACCTTTATCTGGGTGGTTCGGGGGGTACTTATCACCTCTGAATCTTGTCATCTTTAGGAAAAGAAAAAACTGGAAAGTCCTTTTCTTTTGATGACATCAATGAAAAATAAATATTCCTTACATATCGATGTATTAATGAGGGACAAATATCTTACACATCATTAATGAGATGAAAAATATGGTAAGCCGCTTAAGAGACCTTTTATACATCTATAGATATAGAGACATGATTACATTTGACATGAATAGTTCATGTAAATAACCTGAAGACAAAACTCTGTGGTCCTAATATGGATCTCTAAGTCCAACTAGGTCTGTTGTGTGGTCAAACTTAGAGGAAATGGGTTTAGCGTCTTGCTAGACCCATAATAACTTGAGCTCGGTTCATGGTTGAACCCAAGTATGTTGGATATGGTAGGATGTCAGACCCACATTTGATTGGACTAACACTCCATTTATGAATTTGGATGTTTCTAAAGCAAAAAAATATATAGTAAAAAATACTCATAATATCTCTTTGTTTTCGTTTGTGCTCATTAAGCTTTTTTACTACTAATATGTATATATACAATGATTTTCAATCTGACTAGTTCAGTTTTGACAGGCGTTTGTAGATACAAAGAAACCCCCAGAATTGATATCAGGCAACATGGTTACAGGTTTTTTTTTTTTACATGTTTGAAATAAATACTACAAGAACTAGCTCTTTTTACGTGTTTGCCTATAACATTTATTTGTAGCAATTAAGCTTAAGCTTATATATAGATGGAATTTGTGATTGTTGGTGTAGCTATGTGTGTTTATTCAGCAATGTTTATGAGGTTTTCATGGATGGTACAACCACGCAACTTGCACCTTCTTGTATGTCATATCACAAATGAGACACTGCAGCTTTATCAGCTCTCACGTTGGATAAAGGCTCATCGGTAGGCAACAATTATCCTGTGTTTTTAGGTTTGGTTTATTCATAATTAGTTCTTGACATAATCATTAACTTACACTTCAACAAATTAAAGGCAGTTTTATAAAGGAAATTAATGAGGACATCTCTGTATTGCATAGTTAAGAAACCGGTACTCACTTGGCTAAAAAAAAGGAGAATTGATTTGATATGATTGAGAAAAAAAATTTTATCCATAAATATGTTGGAAAAAGTAAGAACCTCAAGTAAATTTGTATTTATTGGAATGATGATTCACTATTTGCTCATTGATCCTGCTAGTAAAATGATGTTGTTAAGAAAGTTGAAGTTCCAAAAATAACAAACATATTAACCTATTTGTGGATTGGAATTTCTTAATCATATTATAACTAATCTTGTCCAGCTCTTTCTCTACCCAATCTGTTGTGATTGATATTGGCCTTAACTTTTAATGATTGGGTTCTGTTTCAGGTCCATGCCACAAGAGGAAGCTAAACAACTCGAGGAAGCCAAAGAACAATGACTTGGCATTTCTCTATATTTTTAATGCTTCTTGCCTGCTCATTTACTTTTGAATTACTTTATAAATAACAAAAAGAAGAGAGCACAAGTATTTTTAATTGGACATAATGAATCATTTAATTTAATATTTCGTTACCTTTCTATGTTTGGTTGTAATGGATCATTACATTTATAATTGAGTTATTACGTTTCAAGCACTTCATTATATGACCGAGAGTGATATTAAAAGGACTAAGCTATTTTTCTTATAAAATATAATGAATAGAAAACTTTTGTATAAGGACCAATTTGTAATTGACCCAACAATTCATTGAATAAACCAAATTTGACATAGACCATCTCAAAAAGAAAAAAAGAAATTAAAGAAATAAAGATTTGTCTTTCATTTCTAAAGAAACTTTTACTTTCATAATTTTTTTAATCATAGTTGTCATATCCTGGTATAGTTCTCACCGGATCTAAGGTTCAGGTTGTAAATTCACTGGGTTAACTAAAAATATATTATTTCGACTTTTTTCATAATAATATCACTTTAGACAAATTAAAAAAATTTGAGATTGACTCGATTAGATGTAAATCAGGTTAGTTAGATTTGACTCGATTAAAGTTCAAATTAATTTGAAATAAAACCTAATCCAAGCCTCGGTTACTAGATAGACTCGTTGCACCTAACATGTTTCATAACCATGGATTTAAAACTCGCTAGTCATTACTTTTCTAATTTCCTAATTTATAAAAGACTAGAGGTTTGCCATTTGATTCTTCTAAAAAAACCAACGATATCGTCGAAGGATATGTTGTTCCTAGCAGAGACAACAACCGATATTCTGAGTAGACAACCAGTCAAATAACTTGAATGTTTCAGTCGCATCATGTTGGAAAGAAATGAACAATCCTTATTTTATCAACAAACTTCTAAAAAAATCATCACTAGCAAGCCTCCTCCATAGAGGTAGATATGATACATTGTAAACTTATACACACCCCATCTCACCCCCATTGAACTATTCAAAAGTGACAAAGACAAGAACTTTGAAGTAGTGGGCTCATGGACTACATACTTTAATAAGTTTTCATATAACTATTGCCTTTTATAACCCATGTACTAAAGAACATAAAACACTACTTTTTCACCATTCGAGTTACATTAGATTGGTGGGCTGAGTTTTTCCCAACATAAAAAAAAACATATTAAAGCAATACTAATGTTTTTAAAGAAGTAAATGAAAAAAACAATAAGACTCGAGTCATTGACTTGACTTGGTTTAATAAACATGTTTAATATAATAATATAATTAAAAAAACAGATAACGACAATAACAATAATATGAGCGTTTGCTAATATTATGAAAAGATATGTTTTCAATATTTTATAAATAAGCAAAAATTAAATGAGGACGTTATAACCTCATAGAAAGCAAAATGAAAAAAAAATCAAAACTCAATTTCCAACAAATCAAATGTTGAAGGAAGAAATTAAAAAAATCAAATTAAAAAGGATAAAAAACCAACTCGAGCCAACTTTTCAAATACATGACATGGTTATGAGACTATGATAACCTTGTAGAAAGAAAATTGAGTGAAACAATAAAGCTTAAATTTCCGATAACCCAATTTAAAGGGAAAACTGAATAAAATAAAATGAAAAAAAACAATAAAAAAAAGACCCGAGTCAACCCAGATTAATCGGCTAAGCCCGTGATCCAGAACATGAGATCAAGATAACCCTATAGAAAGGAAAGTAAGGAAATTCACGAAGCCCTATTCCCAACCAACTCAATATTGAAGGATAAAATTGAAAAAAAAATCAATTTAAAAAAAAATAACCTAAAAAAATATTGAAGTTAACTTAGGCTAATTTTCAAAACTTGTAACCCAAGTCATAAGGTCGAGATTAACCCTATAAAAAGAAAATCTAAAAAAACTTGAAGCCAAATCCTCAATTAACAAAATACCAATGGATGAAATTAAAAAAAAATAAAAAGGATAAAAAATAAAATAAATAGAAATCAAAAGCATTAGGACCATGTTTGATATAAAAATTAAAAGAAATCAAATTTTAAGAAATAAAATCTAAAAAACAGATCAATAAAACAAATTCAAAACAAAATAAATAGTAGGGTGTTAAAAAAATAATCTCATATGTAACATTAGCATTATTTGACTTAACTCAACTCGTCGAAGTCAGATAATATGAATGTTATAAATGATAGTACGTTAAAAAAACTGAAAAAATAGATATCACAGGTTATGATTTTTTAGACTTGGTCAACCAAACCCAAATTATATACCCTATACAACCCAATTCAAGTTTATTTTCAGAACTTATTATATTTTATTGTGACCAAGTTTTTTTTGTTCAAAACTTAATTTGTTGTTATATGTTATGCTATTTTTCTACAATTGATTCTTTCATTTTAGTCAATTCATTTAGTTAATGTATTAAGCTTAAATTGCTTATTACAACTTATAATAGGTTTTAGGCTAATTTATTAAGCTCGAGTCTTAATTCTAATTAAGCCCAACCATAAGAATTAGTAATATAAGCCTGACCCGTGGATATTTGTAATATCCATAAAAAACTTAGCCTAACCTTATGTATCCAACTCGCTTGAGTCAAATTAAAAGTGAATGGTACGGGTTTTCAATTTGTAAAATATAAAAAGTTTAGTTGGATATAATTATATGTCCTATAACATTCTTAAACTCTAACTACTACATAAATTATAATCATTCCCAAATCTATTGATAAATCATGGATTTTTTTAGACTTCATTCTATTTCTCATATGTTTTTATCAAAAATTCAGTGGCATCTCTCTTGTTTTTAGACATATCAAGTTATCAACATTACTCCAACTTCTCAATTAATCACCAGTTACAATCTTGATCCAACTATCCTAGATCACATATCATCTCAATTTCTTTTCTTAATATTTCAACAATATTTAGGTATGTCTCATTATTGGACACTTACTTTACATTACAATGCTAAAATAAAAGAATAGATAACATATAAAGATAAACATACATTACATACATATATATTTTTTAGTTCCCATTAATTCATATTAATTTAACATATTATGCACAACATTAAACTTGTGATACCATTTTATTTTAGAGATTTACACTATCATACTCCTACACCACACACACTCTTACACTACTAGTGTGTGTGTGTGTGTGTTATTACACATCATATAAGGATATATATATCTCTCAAAAGGTCTAATTATATAATTAATTACATTATTATATTTACAAGCCATAAAATTATTTCACTAATATCTAGTTCTCTGGCCTTGCTTATAAAGAACTTGTAATCACACCTCTAATTAAATAAAAAAACTCTTATATTTATTTATAACCTAATAAATTTGCTAACTAACATTTTCACCTTTAACCCATTTCTTTTAAATCTATAATTTAGACTTCCTTTCATTGATGCCACTAAAATCCGGCAACCTATTTTGTTGCCAACATTTCACCCATCCCTTTATGAACACCGATTTTAAATTCAGCAAACCCATTTAGTTGCCAACATTCTAGCCCTCCTCTCACAAATGCCAATTGAATCTGGCAAACCCATTTGGTTGTCAATATTCTGACCATTTTCTCACATAATCCAATTAAATCTGGCAAATCTATTTGGTTAGCAATATTTTGGCTATCCCCTAACAGATGCTAATAACATCATGAATTCATAACATTATTTCTTTTGTAATTTATCAATTTCAACAATCAATACACATCAGACAAATCAACATATTTGTAATGACAAAAATTAAAAGCTTTTAAATTCAAATAGGATGGCAAACACTTACTTGCTACTCGTGACGGTTTGACTCCTCCTGTTTGAGCTCTTACTCTAGCAACTTCTCCTGGATTCAAGAGAATTTTTTTATTACATTATTATTCTATCAATAATTCTTGTGTGCTTAATTTAGGGCACACATAAAAGATAATCTTCAATCTAATTCAACATATAAAACCCATTTAATTTCCAAATCCATTTCATTATTTTATCATGCTAATTTTATTCTCCCACAATTTACTTCATCCATACATAATTTAAAGTGAGCATTAAATTACCCTTAATAAGATATCATTAACAATATAATTTTCCAAAAACTCATACACTTAATCATTAAAAGAAAAATAATTTTTTTTTCATAATTTTTCCTTCATTCTCAATCATCATCAACACCACTACACCCATTAAATATATACCATTCATAGCATCAAAGCACTTTATCATTAAAATCTTTCATTAACCAATTCAAAATCACATTTTTTCTAAGAAAGATTCCCTCCCCCGATCTATACCTTATTTGGTCGAAACTAAAGATAAAAAGAAGTTAAGATTTTCTTCAAATTCTCACTTGACCTGATGTTTATTTATGATCATTTACACATTTCAAAGACTATGTCATCATTTCCAACATCACCAACCCTTAATTCACAATTACACGACACTAACACAAACTATAGAATTTAATCCTAATAAAATACACAATTTAATCATTGCAATAATATATCTTACCTCTAAGTTAGAAGTTTCTAAGAAACAAAATGAAAGAAAAACTCAATTTCTTCACTTTCTTCTTCCTCTCGCTCTATATTTCCAAACTTTTCCAACAAGTTCCCATCCTTGAAAAATCACTTACTCTCACTTTATTTTCTCTCAATCAAGTACTTATAACGTTTAATTCCTAAATTTTATAAGATTTTCCTTTAATTTCTAGGTTTTTTTTCCTAAGACTTTCCAAGTTTTTCTCAAGAGTTCCTCTCTTCTTTTTTTTTTCCGCTAAATACGCACGCGCACACGAACACACACATAACAAATTAAATAATACATATTTTGTCCTACCTTCATGCCCTTTTGTTTTTCTAGGTAAATATTTCTCTGCTTCTAACATTCGATTCTACCAAATTAAAGCTCTGCTATTTCAAATTTCTTTAAATTACATGTCAGTACTTTTTTTTCCTCTTACATCATTTCCATTTAGTTTTTATTTGCATTTATGTATTTCTTTAATTTTTCAGCTATTTTTTATATTTTTATTTTAAAATTAACACATAAGTATTTTATTTTCAATTCTCAAAATCCAGTATCATCCCCTAAGTGTAACTATTCAATTTACTTGTTTAACATAATTTTTACTTCATTATCCTTATATATTTTATCTGGGGGGTTTACAGGTCTAAACTCAACCTAACTATATCCATGAGCATCCTTAATAAAAAGAATGAGGACCAAATTTGATACAAAAATATAACATGACACCTTTAAATTTTGGTAGGCTAGCTTGATTCTTGAGGAGAGGAGAGAGAAAAAAAAGGGAAGAAGAAAAAAAGCAAGTTGAAACCCAACCGCCCCACTGCCACCTACACGCTTCAAACCATTGGGAAAAACACGACACAAGGCTTCCAATGTTGTCATGAAAGTTGCTATTTGGATGCAAGGAGACCCCTAATGCTACATGAATACTGTGGACGCCTCTCATTTGTCAGTACAAGCGTTGCACATGCTAACCTATTTTCCCTGCCCATTTACCCCAATTTTCATACTTGTCTTTATTTAAATTTTGTTTCCTTAACACGTAATTATTTTAAATTAACTAAATTTTGTTTTATTTTACAAAACCGAGCAATAAAAATTTCCCTCGATATTGCAAGATTCCCGTATTAAGGCATCCAAAACAAAGTATCAATTTAAATTCCAAATAAAGTCAATGTAAAAGGATCAAATTAAAAAAAATAAAGGACCAAAATATATATTAAAAGAAGGACATGAGCTTCATTCTTGACCATACAAATCAGTCCGTGATGGTGAAAAAATAAAAGGGCTAAATATTTCTTGAAGCTTTAAATTTGGTCCCTAAGGCTCTAATTATTTTAAATCAATTAAATTGAATTGTGTTTTACAAAACCAAGAATTAACTAAGTAATGAAACATTTTCTTGACACCTTGAGATCCCTATACGCACGCATGGAAAAAAAATCCATTAAGACCAATTACAAATCAAAGCAATGTCAAAGGACCAAAAAAGAAGAAAATGAAATTTAGGGACCAAAGTGTAAAAAGTCTTAGAGACCAATAAAAAAAAATAATCAATGTTCGAATGAACATTGGATCTCCTCATAGGCTACATTGTTTCATTGATGCCTAATAGTTTTTTTTTATATAATATAGTTAATGGTAAGAACTATACATAAGCTTGTCTAGAATTCAATTTTTATAGATTAGGGATGACCACATCAATGAAGACTATAAAGCTGTGAAGGTTATTAGTTGCTATAGTGATACTATTAATAGGCCTTTTTTAGGTTAAAGTTTACAACTTGAAGTCTAGTTCATGGATAAAAAATTAAGGGTTGTCCTTGTTATCATGGGTTCTAAACATAGTTTGATGATCAACTCAGAAAGAGCCTGAATTATTGGATCACTAAATCAACTTGCTAGTCACTCAATCAACATGGATCAATCATTTTCTTAAAATAATATCATTTTGATCTTTTTTTTCAAAAAAATTTGGCATTGAGCTGACTAAGTCAACTAGTTCAGGACTTAACTCAGCTGGGTCAACTAGGTTTAGTTAAGTCAATGTCATTTTCAATTCAACTTGAAACTCAACCTAAGTCCAGCTTCTAATTGCGGGGTTTTTAGATTAATTTATCGAGACAAATTTCACATATATGTTTATTACTCTATTTGTAGCCCGAGTATCACTGTTTTAATGAAAAGAGTATGGTGTGTCTTCTAATTATATGGTTTATTATGCAGCAAGTGATACGATAAACGAAGGTATTTTTTTTTATTTTAGAGTTTATGGGTTTAAGATAATACCTCAACATGATTATTTGGACAATGACCATGATTATTTTTATGTGGGAGTTTTAGGAGTGTTTATGTTTGCTTTGTACTAAGAAAGGTTTACATATACAATTATAGGTGATGAAGGAATATGGTGAGAAGGATTCTTAGGCTAGGTTATGTAATGTTATTTTAAAGTTTCTAGCAATTGATCCATGTTGTTTTTTATGTTAGACCTTTAGCATTTGTAATAATTCAACTTTCTTTCTCTTTATGGTCTTCTTTTTCACTTGCATCTCTTCTTCTTATCTAGTCTCACCACATTATAGTTTAGTGTAACAAGGATTCCTATAAAAATCTTAATGTTAAGCAACTATAGAGCCCTATGAATCTTGAAAATTTTGGATTTTTTCATTCTCACATCATACCAAACAAAAAGCTATTATCCAATTCCAACAAAACTTCATCCTCAAAGACCATTTGAACTACTAGGTTGAACCCTAATGAAGTCTTATAAAAAAATCAGAAAAAAGTAGGGCTTTCGATGGCTGCATCATGAGATGTTGGTATGAAAAGGGCTAATCCTTGGTTGATGGGCTATACCTAAGCTTTATCTAATGGCTAGATGGTTGTCTGGAAAAAAAAATCTCCTAAGAAATAAAGAACTCTCCGATGCTTAAGTCAGTAAAACACAAGGGAGAGAAAATATGGAAAGAGAAAAGTATGATGAAAGTGAAAGGAATATATATATATAAATGTAGTATGAAAGTGATTATATGATCTAGAGTTGTTTATGTGGTTGTGAATAATTCTAGCCTAGAATGGCTTGTATGTTTCTGGCCTTGAATAGAGTTGCTTGGCTTTTAATGGATAAGTGTAGCTTTATCTATAAAAATGGATAGCTTTGTATGACGAGATTTTATAGAGGATTGTATGGCTGGACTTAGATTTCCTCCCTAGTATCTAGGTGTGTTTATACACCCAATATTTAAAAATTTCTTCATGGAGAAAAAGGTGTATGGAGAAGTTTGTGCTCACTATTTATTGTGGAGATAACAATCAGTTGGAGAAAAAATAGTGTTTGTCAGTGTTATCCAATGCTTTTCACATAACAAGAAAATTTTGGCTAGCCATGGTGGTCATTGATTTTTTTACCATGATGTTGTTGTTATGTCATGCGCCATTGAAACAAATTTTGGTGATGGTCAGTGCTTTAGCATGGAAGATGGTGTTGCACTACATAGAAAAAAGTTGTGTACGCATAGAAAAATATTATGTACATGAAAAGTTTGTAAGTTGAAATACATTGAGGTTATGCCAAGCATAAAACTAGGGTGAGGTGTTGGGTTAGGCCAAAGGTTGAAATTTCAGTTGTTTGGGTTGGCTAAATGACTATAAAAAAAGCTAGCCCCATTTGTTTATGTCAAGCTTAAACATGTTAGCCCTTAGGTAGCTTCTATTATGGGATATCTCATTGTGACCCAAAACCACAACATCAAAATTATCTAATAAAATATACTGATAAAAAAGAGAAAGAGAGATGATTCATTTGTATATAGTTAAAATGATAGAAGTTTCTAATTGGTCTTTATATTATTTATATCATTAACTAGACATGTTTTATTTTTATAAAATGACATAGTTTTCAATCTATCATTTTCTTAACTTTTTTTTTCCAAAATAATATAATGCACATGACTCAGTGTTATACCAAAAATGGCAACATCAGTAAAAAAGGAGGGGGTTCATTAAAAAAAAAAGTACAGACAAGGAGGTTTCGAAGAGAAAGGGGGTGTCGACTATGTGTATTAAAAAATCTCTTTTATTTGTTATGTATTTTGTATATGATTAAAAAATTGATAAAACTCAAGGCCATTTATAATGTAATATTAAGTTATATGTATGAAAAAGTTCAATTAATTTAGACAAATTTTTTTAATAAAAGAATAGATTGGAAACTTAATTATTTTATAAGGATAAAATTGATTCAATCAAGAATATAAAGACATATTAAAAAATTTATTTAATAACATTTTTAGCCCTAAACTATTAGGATGTGGTAAATTGAGGTTCATATTATTAATTTGGTCAATCGCCTCCTATAACTATCATGTTTTAGCCAAATACTATATTATTTTCTTGCGTTACATTGTAGATCAGATAAAAAATATTTGAATATAAAAAAAAATATATAAGTATTGCTAATATATTTTCTTTTTCTAAAAAACAATAATTGTGTGAGGATTGATCCAATTTGACTCAGTTGACTTGGCAAGTCCAAAAACAACCAAGATTACTAGTAAAAGTATAATCTATCTAAAAAATACATTCAAGACAACATATTTTTTTAAAAAAAATATCAAGATGAAAACATATTGAATTGATCCTAATCAACTTAGGTTAACCTGACATATCTGCAATCATGGTTTTAAAACCATGATAACCCTATAATAAAAATCAAAATAAATTATGAAGCATAATTTTCAATCAATCTAATGGTAAATGATGAAAAAAATTTAAAGGATAAAAAAAATAACATAAATCAACCTGGATTAACCTATCAAACTTACTACCTAAATCATGAGACTGAAATAACCTCATAAAAAGTAAATCAAAACAAAATCAATTCTCAATAAACCTAATAATATTGAAGAATAAAATTGAAATAAAATATTCAAATAAAAAATGCAAAAAAATGATTCAATTCAACCTAGGTTAACATGTTAGGTCGTAAAATTAATATAACCTCATAGAAATCAAATTGAACAAAAAAAAAAAGAGATAATCTAGGTTAACCTACCAAACAACTACTCATGTTATGAGGCTTGGATGACCCTATAAAAAAGTAAATTAAAATAAATTTTGAAGCATAATCTCAATCAACTCAATGTTGAAGGATGAAATTGAAAAATAAATTAATAAAAAAAGACTAAAAATAACTTGAGTAAACTTGGGTTAACCCGCTAAACCTGTATTTTAGATCATAAGACGAGGATAACCTTACATAAAGTAAACAAAAAAAAACCATTGAGCCTAATTCTTAATCAACAAATGTTGAAAGATGCAATTAAAAAAAAAGTTAATTAAGAAAAGAAAAGAAAAACTCAAGTCAACCAAGTTAACTCACTAAACTTGCGACTTGGATCACGATGTTGGGAAAACTTCAGAGAAAGAAAATTAAAACAAATTATAAAATTTTATCCCCAACAAACTAAATGTAGAAGGATGAAATTAAAATTAAAAAAATAAAATAAAAAGCAAAACAATATTGAATAGATTCTTGTGAGGTGATGCATAATAAAAGCATCACCTCTTTTAATATTTTGTGAATTGTTTCTTTATGTTGATCGTTATTATTAATAAGAAAATTCTTAAAAAAATTTATTTTTTTGTATTTTGAGTTGAAAATTGTCACATATGCTAATAAAATTTAAACTATTTTTAAAAATAATTTTTGTTTTTAAGATCAAACAATATTTTTTATTTTTTTTAAAAAATAAATATTTATAAGTTTAGAAATATAGAAAATGATTTGGAATGATCCAAACATTTTTGGAGGCAAAAAGAATCATATACATTTATTTTTAGTATTCGGAATAGTTGTGTGGTCATATACATAGCACAACCAAAACTTAAAATAGATTAATTTTAGAAACACATATCTAGATATTTTGAAAACCATAATAAAATTATATAAGTAAACTCATATAACCTATTTATACATTTTTAATAATTTATAGATAATTTTATTTTTACTTTTATGTTTTTACAATGTTATTATTTTTTTATTTCTCAAAAAAATAAAAATAATAATACCCGACTTTAAAAAAAATTAAATTTCTTACAAAAAAGGTACTAATTATATATATATATATATATATATATATATATATATATATATATATATATATATATATATAAAATCATATAAAAATAATAAAAAATAAAATTTTTAAAATAGATAT
>Ga0325414_1001775_pt1 | contig 21358 bp, 11 predicted proteins | sample PopdelMetagenome_8_FD_206183 | JGI IMG/M metagenome (GOLD analysis project Ga0325414, IMG submission 206183) | Populus deltoides microbial communities from Bellville, Georgia, United States - Leaf-PdKOR-R3 | ecosystem: Host-associated > Plants > Phyllosphere > Phylloplane/Leaf | place: USA... | reverse complement strand
CACATAATCAAATATCTTTATTTACATATCGATAAAATCTATTTTTAATATTTATTGGCTAATGTGATCCTCAATATGTTTTATTATATGCATGTTTTAGATTTTAAGTTAAGAATTATGATTTTTCTTGTGGTTAAAAAACACATTAAAAATACTATAATATTTTTTTTATTAAATTAAAAAATTAACCCGACTGACATCATTCACTTATCTAGTCATTTATTGTGACCTATTCTCTGATTGGCCAAAAGGATAATAAAAACTGAAAGAAATTTTCTCATTCTTTTTGTGGTGTAAAGTACTAGTAGTGCAAAATATATGCAATAATCCAAACGGCGCCTATCACTTTGCAACGATTAGTCATTACAAATGGTAAAGAGTCGCTGTCTTCCACCTTTTTCCATGGTTTCTTTTTGGAGATGGATATATACGTGATCACATATTTTTTTGTGCTCCATAATGTTGTACCTTACATGTTGTACCTTACAAAAGGCACAATAAGTAATGGGGCCACAAGGTTAGCCCACTCTCTTGTCATGTTATATTCACTACAGTTTTCTTATGCCTTAGAATTGGCTCTTTATATCGAGAGATCTTCTGTCTAGGCAGTACGAGATTAGTAAAAGTCTTAGACTAAAAAAATATAAATTTTGATGAGAGTTCTAAGCCCTTTAATTTCTTATTGTTAGTTTTTATTTTATTTTATTAATATGGATGTCCGGATTAACTTATGCACATCTCAACTAATCTCACGAGCTTTAAAATTGATGATTATATAAGCCTCTAGTGACCATCGTATTATTGTTAGCCATTTTAATTTGACATAACATGACTTTTGCATTATTCATATTATCAAAAAATAATAAAGCATTAAAAATTAAAATTAGATTGAGACTCCCCTTGTTTCAGTTTATGAATCATAATATAAAGGTTAATTTTTATAAATTACTTATAATACAGAAGCTTTAAGTTAAAAATATGTCTGATAAAAGTTATTGAAAACAACTTTTTTGAAGGACATATATAGTGTAACTTGGAATTCAAAAATTAAAATATTTAATATTTGATTAAATAAAAAATTGAACATGGTTTTTTAATAAATTTTTAAATTAAATCAAAAGTTATTTCTAATCAAATATATTTATGACTTAATTTTCTATGAGTCTAAAAAAAAACTTCAATGAATTTACAAAAATGATACCAAACAAAACCTAATTAGTTTTGGAAGCAATTTCATTAAAATCAATTTAATCTAATCATAAATTAATCCCAATTTAATTTTGTCTAGTTAATTTGGCAGTGAACATTTGATATTTCTATTTCAAGGGATTTCTAAACATTTTCTCTTTCAATTGGCTCTCCACTGTATATGACTAACTGATCAACTATATAATCCACCAAAGCCAAAAGCCTGCCTTATCCAAACGGATTCTAATGCAATTGGAGTGCTTCTCCTCTATCGCACTTGCAAACTTGTTTGGATATATATGCGAAGGACTATAAAGAGCTGATATCAAAGTGTGGCCTTTTTTGTTTTTTCGTAAAGCAGAAAATTCATGCTTGCTTTTCATTGAAAGAGAAAGAAGAGCGAGTTTTTTTGGTCACATTTACAAACCCCATCAACATTTATTGATATAAATATTTTGCTTTACAATATCTATTATATCTATTGATTAGTTTTGTGAGTCGGTTATGTTTCTCAAACCATTGAGTTGAAATTTTAGATAAAACTAGATTCTAGATACACAAGACTAAACTTTCAGGTTAATTAAAGTTCAGAAACATATTATTTAAATTGAACGAAGTTTCTGTTATTGTTTTGGTATATTTATAGATAAATATTTTTTCTTTGTTATTTTTAGCCAAATCAATCCAGACTTTTAATGGTTTATAATTTTAAACAACAAATAAAAATTAAATGAGGTTTATTTAAATTCTAAACTTGTGCATATATGATTTTGAGCTATAAGGGTTCCTAATATAGCTTGAATTCTTTGAAGAACTAGAGTATAATTTGCAAAGATTCCAAGTCCCACATGAACTTGATATGGCGGCATCTAAGGAGATTATTCTTTTGGGCTTTTTTTTTTTTTTTACATGTATTCCTAGCAAATCAAGGAAACTAAGAGGAGGAAGCATAAAGAAGAAAATTCTTACAATCAAAATAAAGTTTCATAGTTGAATTCTTATACTAAAAGTTTTGGCCAAAACACCACTTAAGAGAGGTTGGAGATTTATGCTATATAGAGTTCTAGTTTGAAGACTTTGTTTTTATTATCCTATTTTATTTTTTTGATGTTGAACAATTATTTTTAATTTGGGTTTATTCTTGCTCATTAGATATTATTTAGGAATTTATTTTATTATTGGATTTATGTTAATTGTTTCTTAGTTTGGACCTATTGACTTGTAACTCAAAAGGGATCTACTAGAGTTATTTAGAGAAAACTATATAATATTTTTTGAGCTGTAAGTTTTGGTAGCTTGATGATACTAAATGTGAGTTTCTTTCTTTTAATTATTTGTGGTAAAATATCCTTATTTGCAAGGACAAAAATCATAGATCCGACTTATTGAAGATTACCTGGTTTCGTGATATTATTTGCATACTTTGGATTCTTATGTACATGGTTATTTATGGGTTCAAATTTATTCCAATATCATTGTTTTTTAAATATAAGATTATTTCTGGGTTAGGATTCTACCAAACATAAACATACTTTTTAGTTTTTCAAGTTTTATTTCAATTTTATTGAGAGTTATTTTACATGTAATCAAGAGATATGAATCACCTCTATTTGACAAGTTTGCTTTTACTACGTTGCCTTTTCTTTTCTTCCTTTTCAAAACCTGCACATTATCCCATATATATATATATATATATATATATATATATATATATATATATATATATATATCTGAGGCTACATGCATAAATGTATGCAACAATATGCATGGTAATATTAAATATAGTTACTATTCATCTTTTTTGAACAATTAAAATATCTGAGCTTTTAATTTCATTTAATATTATATTTACCTTTTTATTAATTTTCTGAATTTTTAGCATGCAACGCTAATTTTAAAATTATTTTTAAATATGTTCTAATAAATCAATAAATAATCTGATGATTTGTTTTTTCGACTGGACATTTAATTACTAAATACTTTTTTTAAACTCTTCGTCCATCATGATAAAGTCGTTGTTATTATACATAATCATCATAAAGAGAATAATACTGAAAATCACAACTGATCGATGCCCATTATGTAATTCACTGCACAATCGTAATTCACCGGCATTTTCTAACAAATAATTACGAGATTGCATGATGAAAAAAAAAAAAAAGTTTTAGTATATAATATAATTAAAAATTGAAGATTTGAAAATCACATTAATTGATCACGTTTCTAGTATTATGTTTATATTGTTATTAAATGAAATCAGAGTTCAAGTCATCTATGCAAGAACTAAAAAAATATGATAACTTAATCATGATCTGATCTAGTGATAAGAACTTGAAATTAAAAAATTTATTTTTTTTGTAATTTCAGGTTCGAGTCCTGTGGTTGCTAATATGATGGTCACTGGAGATTTATATGATTATTAACTTCAGGGTCTGTGGGATTAGTCGAGGTGTGCGCAAGCTGACCCTGACACCCACGTTAATAAAAAAAACAAAGAATTAGGATAACTTTCTAAAAAAATCATTAAATTCTCTTCAAAACGATAGCTTTTATTGCATAAAATTTGATTTTTGATATAAAATATTAATGGACATGGATGGGCAAGCAATTGAGAATATTTGTACATGCAGGGTACTTAAATGAAATCAAATTACATCGAAAATTTGTTTACCTTCTAGTATTTGCTAAAATAAAAAAGAAAAAAATTACAGGTAAATTTTTTTATATTATTGTAACGGAATGTCATTAGTAATTTAATCATTAATCATGCAAAGCCATAACTAAGACTAATTAGATAAGGCTCTTCCTAACATAAACAATAGAGAGGTTACATAATCAATTCCTATTCAAAACTAATTTTGATAACAAGAAGCTCTTTCGGGGCACTTTACTATAGAATGAAAGGTTGAGATGGGGTTTATAATTGTGTTTTAAAAGTGTTTTTGAAAAAAAATAATTTTTTTTAAAATTAATAAGTTTTTTAATATTTTTAAATTATTTTAATATACTGATATTAAAATAATTTTTTAAAAATAAAAATTATTCTTTTAATATATTTTAAATTAAAAAACAAGTGTAAGTACATTTTCCTCTTAATCAGCACCCTCCGTACAAAAAAAAATATACTCGTTCGGACTAGGCTCCCCAAATCCTGGGTAATATTGACTTGGAAGTCGATCAAAGAAATGGAAGAGAGCCCTCAAAATTTCCAAAATACCCATTTTATCACTTAGATTTAGTAGTTCAAACTTACCCCCTTTCCTTGGACATTTTCCCCCATATTTCTTGGAAAAGTTTTCTTTGCCCCTCTTATTTAAATCCTAGTTTCCTCCCTGACTGCATGCATATAGAAACCAACTAGTTATAGCCAAAGAGGAAATCTATATGCCCGCGCGCTTGCACAGGAATAAGATTCACTACGAAGAAACAGCTCATTTAACAAGAGGTGAGCCCAGAGCTTCGTTTTGGCAGAAGCTGAAAGCCATTTTCACCATTAGCAGAAGACACTAGTTAATCTTTTCTGCAGCAAAGGAACAACAGAGCTGGATATATAGTGTTAACGTTCTACAAATTAAGAAGCAAAGGATGTAATAGAACATAACGACTAGAGTTTTAAATTCCCTCGGACTTCGAATGGTTCAGACCAGCCTGCTAGGACAAGATTATTTAGAAGCAGGCTGTGCCATATATATAACAACATCTGCGAAGAGAGAACCTAGCTAATAGTAGCGAAGTAGAGGCTAGACCTCCAACATTTGCCTTTTTCTCAAACTTCATATCCATTTGTCCTATTGTGTGATCCTGCAAAGATCAACAAAAGCAAAATGTTACTTGCAATTACCAATGCTTTCAGTAACCAAATATGCCTCTTTCAATCCAACACACACACACATATCCACACAGGATTTTCCATGATGAAATAATACTAGTATTCCACTACCAGATTCTGTATCATAACTGTAAAGTCATTACTTTAGAAGCACAAATCTTTTCATGAAACCGCCTGAACCCAGTATTTATGTTATAGTTATTCTGGTAATTTTAAACTACATTCTCTAGCCACTAAACAGTCTGCAATATCGAGGTCATCACAGTCCTCCCACTCAACCACTCCTACTGCCAATTTAGGTTAGATATCTACTGCCAGTACCAGTTATCCATGGATAAAAGCTTTACCTGGTTGAATTTAATAAATTTCCCTGCATTGAGGAGAATGTCACAGACGTCAGAACATACAGCTTTGGCACACAGAACCAAAAGCAAATAAAGGAGAGAATAGACAAAAGAATTCACCGTTAACAAAAAAAAAAAGAAAAGAAAAAGAAGCAAAGGGTAATAACTTAAGAGGTTTTTTTTTTTTTTGGTTTTTAGAAGTTTAAAAAATATGGATAAAATAACATAGTACAAAAATATTTAGAAAAATGGTACAATTTAGAAAGTAGCAGATGACATCTACGACTTATGAGTTGCAAGTGTCATATGTGACTCTTTACAAAATTAAAAATAGAATAACACAATTTACAATAAAGAGAGAAGAGAGAGATAAATAAGAAAATAAAAAGAAAAAACCTTGAAAACATACTGAAATTCCGATAACAACACCACTGGTATCATTAAAAAGAAATCAATGAGATGAATCCAATTACATCAAGGAAGGTCACAAATGGTGACTAGAGTGGGCCACACGAGCCGTCCAAATATGTCGGGGTTCATTGGCCTTCGAACAGTTCGTGTGGCACACTCTGGTCACCATTGATGACCTTTCTTTATGTCGTTGGATTTATCTTGTCAAGATCTTTTCAACGGTGTAAGTGGTATCATCATCAGAGCTTTGGTGTGCCTCTAGGGTCTTTTTTTTTCTTTTCTTCCTTGTTTTTCTCTCTCATCTCTCATCTCTCCTCCTTGTAATTTGTGAAGAGAGAGAAGAGAGAAAAAAGTAAAAAAAATATAAAAAGATCTCAAAGGCATACTAAAGCTCCAGTGACGACACCACTGGTACTATTAAATAGATCTCGACAAGATGAATCAAATGACATTAAAGAAGGTAACAAACAGTATCTATAGTGTGTCATTTGAGCCGTTTGAAGACAAATGAGGTTTGACACATTTGAATGGCTTGTGTGGCCAACTTCGGTCACCCATTGTAACCGTTCTTGATGTTGTTGGATTCATCTCATCGATATTTTTTCATTGGTACCGATGGTGTCATTATTGAAGTTTTGACGTGTCTCTAGAGTCATTTATCTTTTTTTTCCTTGTTTCTCTCTCTCTCTCTCTCTCTTATCTTCTCTCTCTTTATTGTAAATTGTGTCAACTTATTTTTAACTTTGGACAGAGTCGTAGATGTCATGTGCAACTCTCTAAACTGTGCTACTTTTTTAAATATTTTTTTATTGTGTTATTTTTTTTAAGGGCTAAAGTACAAAAAAAACTCTAATGACTAAAGATTTAAATTGTAGTTACGGTTATGTTAGGTATATGGTTTTAAATATAGAGTGAGATGTTGAAATATTAAGGTTTAAGAATGAAGTTTTAAAGGTGTAAAAAGTCTTAAAGAGTGAATTGTTAATGATGTTGAGTAATAATTGAAAAAAATCATAAGTTATAATGAAATCCATACTTATTAAATTATGTTTATAAATGGATCTACAACTTAAAATTTAAACTACGACAATAAATGATGAAATATTTGACTTAAATTAAATAAATAAATGATGAAAATAAAAATAAAAATAGGACCTTTATTTTATTAGAGGATAAGTTTTACTATTTATTCTTGGAAGGTGGAGTTAAATGTTAATCTCAATTTTTTATCCTCTCAACCATCATGCACCAAACATATACTAAATTTTCACCCTCTCTTCTTGTACAAAAAAAGAAACATCCTAAGAAAACCTAAAATAAAAATAAGCATTGCAAATAAACTCTGAATTAGCTTCAATCTAATTGTAAGCCTAACATATTAGGCATGCCATCTTAAATGAATAATATAGTATTATCTTTGATGAGTAATGAACATTATTTTATTGACCTTATTTATATATCATATAAACTATAATATAAGGTGAAAGGGAGAGGGATCGAGGGAGGGAGTTGTGTTCTAAGGTTAACGGGCTTTCAAATATATAGTTCATATTTACTGTATAAAATCAAGTAAACTATTAATCACAATATACAAGAATCTGCAGCAATCAACCAAGTTTAACAAAATAATAATAAGCTGGGAAAGAAAAACTTTACATTTATATGACTATTGACTAGAAGATATTTACTGAAAATGATAGGATGTTTGTACGAGGGAATGATTTTTAATTTGAATCAAACAATCTTAACAAGAAATACGATGTTGACTGTAAATTCTTCTAACAATTTTTAGCAAAAAACAATTGGATTGAGCTGTATATATTTTGAATACTTGTAATTATAGAGAATTATTCTCCTTTCCATAACTACAAGAAATAATATAATTATAGGATATTGTAATATTTAGTTTATTCATAAACAATATCTTTTGTATAAAGAACCTTTAATGAAAAAAGAACAAATATAAAGAAAAGTTATTGGATACAAGTTATACTTATTTAAGATCCTAGTTTGACATGATATTAAAGTGTAATTCAACTCTAAAGAACATGTTCAAATGAGTTTAATCTTGAATTGAAAAACTATTATTTCGAATCCAAACTCTTTTCACAAATTTGCTGCTTACTCAAATCTTTTAATTTCCTAACTGGTATCTAGCAACAACATATCTAGTAGAAGTAGTAGCAATTGCATTGGTAGTGACACTGATCCAACAATAAAATCTACCAATTTAGTAGCAACATTAGAAACCACTAAACCAACAACAGCAACAGAAAACCAACGATCTAGAAACAACACATAACCAATAATCCAATAGATAAAAGATCTAATATCAGTGAGTTATAACTGATCCACCATAAGTACCAATTCAGACTTTGTGTTTTAATAAAAGGATAATCATCACTAAAACTAAAGTAGTTTCCTAGCGGCAGCAAATCACTTAACTTGTAGTAGTTTTTTAGCCGTAGCAAATCATCCATAATTATTATACAAATCAAATTCAGGCAAACATTTCCCTTTTCTTAACTGGTGAGATGATTCTAAATGAGAATTACTATCGACATCCAACATTAAATTATGTATTAGTGCCCCAACATACTCCTAGCACTCGAAAATCCTTTATTCAAGAACAAGCCATGAAGAATGATAGGGTCAAGAGTTGGTTTACTAACTCTATGTTCTCATAGTTAGCAAGTTGATATATTAATCTTCCTACTACCAAGGATGTATAGGATGCAATCTTAACTACATACGATGACAATTCATATCAAATCATAATTTTTGAAGTAAACTATCAAAGCTTATTAGCAAGTCAGAATGGACATTATCTCTCAACCAAATACAATGAATTCATCACTATGTTTTTTAAAATTCACCGTAACACTATCAAATGTAGGCACGAATACTTGTTATTGCTCAACTTTGGCTTCAAATGTTTCTTAGAGTATTGGACCTTGTTTCTAACCAAAGTGCTTAACAAAATTCTATGCAAAAACCGATTTGTTACCTTAAAGCAAAGTTATGCATATGTCTAGAAATTAAGAGAAAGTTATTGGAAACACCTTTGTATTTTTTTAGATCGTAGTTATGGTTGCTGATCATCAATGAAGACCATATTCCATTTTCTTTAAACCTCTTTAAGAAAATTGATATAAACAATCGAAATATTCCTACTAAGGTGAGAGCAATCATTCAAAATAGTAATGCTATGAAATTATATGATATCTTGAATGGTGGGGACTTTAACAAAAATCCTCGAAAGCAATTGACAAGTAAGGTGGTCATAGCAATTATAGATGCAACAACTTTGATAGGTAGTGCTAATGTAGCTCATCTAGGTATTGTTGGTAAGGAAAATATTTTTTTCTACACATTCTTTGAATAACACTTAAATAATTGACATTGATGCTTTAAATCATATGACTAATAATCCAAGCTTATTATATTCTATCACCACCTCACCATATTTCATTATTTCTATTACCAATGGTAACGTCTCTCTTCTTACTACAAAGGAGTTCATTGTTTTATTTGACAAACTTGTTTTATATATTATGGATATTTATAAAAAATATCTCCTAACGTACTCTTTTTTCACATTGCCTCAATTATTTTCAAAATCATACTTTACATCCTCAGTCAACTGAATATTTAAAATTAGACAAAATAATTAAATTAACCTCATATGCCAACAAATAAACCCATATCAAACTCCTTAACTTCATAATTCCAAGAAAAAAAGCCCATATTATAAAACCATAAAATTCAAGAAACCCATATCATTAAACGATCAGTTTTGATCTTTCTTCTTATTGTTGTTCAAATATGCTTTCTCCTATTCTTGTTATTGTTTTGTTTTTTTTCCCTTAATTTTCGCAATTGGGTTCAATCAACTTTATGTTGAGATTTTGGATTAATGAAGTTTTTGTTTAGTGAAGAGAGAAAGAAAAATGATGATGTATGTTGCTTCAAGAATGGGATGATGAATGGTGAACAAACCTGGATAAATAAAAAGAGATGGGTAAGTAGATGGAGACATAGGCACTTTAAATATTATGTCAAGTTTCAAGCCTTTAACAATCTGTTGGAAAAAACTGAATAACACATGATTAAAAATTGGAATAATTATTTTTTTTCCTAATATTATCATAGTTTCACTAACATTAATCACTTTTTCAAGGTTATGGATTGGCCATGGGTTTTGAGAAATGCATTTGTACCTATAATTTGACAATGTTCTAACTTATTTTTTATTATACAAAGAGAGAAACATTTAACTTATTATGCTTAAGATACTGTTAGATATGGTGAAAAATGATCGATCATATTGTGGTAGAAAAAGGAGATGGGTAAGGGCTGGAACTATAAGGTTAGAGATGAAGTGATGCAATGGTTGTTGGTTTTGGTTAGATGTTGAATAATATGAAGGGTGGACAATGAAAGGTCAGTTTTGGTTAAAGTGTGAAGGAGAATAATGGCTAGGGTTTGTGTTTTTTTTTTTAATTTGATGGAAAAATTATAATATTTAATATAAGGGTTAGTTAGTCATTAATTGAAATATAATGGTAATCTTGTAAATAATCTAATATTTATTGTTGACTTTTTCTTAGTGGACTAGAGTGAGGATGTAAAGTATAATTTTTGAAATAAAAGAGGTAAAATAAAAAAATGAGTAAACTATAAAAATGAGTAAACTATAAGAAGTTTTTTGTAATTATCCCTATATATTATTCTTGTTGTTCCATCCTTTTCTTACAACTTCCTATCGATAAGTCAAATTACCCTAACCTTAGTTGTTTTGTTTTTGCCTATATTTTGTGTTTTTCAAAACATCTTAATAAGACAAACTCTTGGCTATAGTGTTTGACGATGCAAGCTATATTAGTTTGACTTAATCAATAATTGATTACAAAAGCTGAGATAGACAAATCTTTTTAGAAGGTAGACGATGAAAAATAATTGGTGTGGTCATGACATCACTGTTTAGGTCATTTATCTTATGGTTACATTGAAAATTAAAACCTCATCGATTCATAGATATTATAAAGTCAACTTTTTATTATGATGTTTATGAATTAACTAAGAGACATTATATCTTTTATTAAGATAGTTTTAACAAAAGTTCAGAACCATTCATGATTATTTATTTAGATGTTTAGGAACTAAGAAAAATTCCTTATTTTCTAGCACTTATTATTTTGTAAATTTTATTAATACTTGTTTATTATGATGTTTATAAATTGGCTAAGAGACATTATATCTCTTATTCAGATAGTTTTAACAAAAGTTCAGAACCATTCATGATTATTTATTTAGATGTTTAGGAACTAAGAAAAATTCCTTATTTTCTAGCACTTATTATTTTGTAAATTTTATTAATACTTGTTTATTATGATGTTTATAAATTGGCTAAGAGACATTATATCTCTTATTCAGATAGTTTTAACAAAAGTTCAGAACCATTCATGATTATTTATTTAGATGTTTAGGAACTAAGAAAAATTCCTTATTTTCTAGCACTTGTTATTTTGTAAATTTTATTGATACTTGTACAAGGATGACATGGGCTGCTTTTTTTTTTAAAAAAAAAGTGATGTATGTGCAGTATTCCAAGAATTATATGGAACAATGATGACTTAGTATTAGACACCCATCCTAGTTTTTCCAATTTGATAATGGAGGGGGTAGTTTCATTAACTCTTCACTAACTCAACTTTTTTGTAGTAATAGGATTTGTCACCTAGCCTCTTACTTAAACACTCCACACCAAAATGGTTCGGTATAACAAAAGAATCGATAATTAATGCAAGTGGTTCATGCCTCTCTCTTTAGTATGAATATTCCTCAATAATATTCGGGAAAGAATGCCTAATTTGTTATTTATATTATAAATTGCAAACCATCGACTGTTATTGATTTTCAAACTTTATAGAAGAAATTATAGACCTTTTTTTTTGCTCCTACATTTCCTAATCTAGAAACATGAGTTTTTTTTTTATTATATATGTTTATATTCCTATGCATCAACAAATAAAACTAGACTTGTCTGCCTATAAGTATATCTATGTAGGCCATGCATGATTTCATAAAAGGTATTGGTGCTTTATCCTAAGATGAATATATTGCATATCTCATTAGACTTCCCTTTTCATGAACCAGAACCCTATTTAAGGGGAGTTTCTAAGTTTTTTCTTCATAAGGAGAAATTTGTGAAGAAAATACCTAGAATGATGGAGAAGAGTTTAAAACATTGGAATCAATCAAAGAACAATTGAATATGTATACAATTCTCTACCATGAGAGTCCTTTATATCAAAATGAAAATAGTATTTTTGACCACTCTAACAATACTCAGAACTGATTGTTGAAAGATTTATAAGTGACTGATTTCTTTATGCCCCTTTTACATCAAGGGTCGAAGAACTTGTTTAGGGTGTTTTTTTCCCTTCAAGTAACCTCTAACACTTTTATTGATAAATCATCTAACCCTATATAAAATATTGAGTTTAATATCAATATAAATCAACTAGATACATCCCTATGAGCGTAATCCCAAAATCAAAACCAAACATCTCATCAGAAATCACATATATACCCATCGATTATCTAAATCTTGTGCATTTACTTGAGATCAATTATTTTTTATATCCACTCTTAGCAATATATAGGATGCATTCGTTGACCAAAAGTAGACTAAGAAATCAAACATTTAATTTTAGAAACTAAATGAATTGATTAAAAATAATTTTTCATTGAAACACAAATATCATAAGAAACATAAGTAACAAAGTAAAAAATATAAAAAACATATTACATACTTTGTGTAGTAAAGAAAACTACTAAATACTTTAATTAATATCCATACTAGCTGAGATCAAATATATTTAAAATAAAAAAATTAAGATTGGATAATTTAAAAACATTTTAAATTTTAACAATACAATTAGATATTAGTTAATCACTATGCATAAAGCATAAGCAATTGAAGCTCGTTAATTTGAAGTTATTTATGGTCATTTTCATTTTTTAAATAAAATAAACAATCTTTCATAAAAAAATCTCTTTCTATATCTTTTGAAGTGGAAGCTAATATATCTCTAAATTTATTTATATTTAATAAAAACCATCTTATACGGTAAGAATTTAACTAGTTGATTATTAAAAACTACTTATAGTTGTTCTGTAGTTGTTTTTGTATGTTTACATAGCGATTAGTCATTAAAAGATTGTCGGGATGTATAATTGTAAAAAAACCTAATTTTCCTAAAATACAAAAAATTATAGCACTAATGAAGAGTGGCATAATTGTCTTTTTATTTTTTTCATGTATAGTAAATTGACAAGTATATCCCTGGACTGAAAAAAACCAAATCATAGGTTCAAGGGCTTTTTTCTTTTCCCTCAGTTTTTTTTTAAAATTATTTGTTTACTATCGTTATTATTCACTGCATGGTTTGGCTTAAGAGGAAATTTCACTACACTTTTGCTTCTTAATCTCTAGTTTTGAGCACTCATTGTTTCTGAGAATCATTTAACTTAAAAACTTTTTAAGCTTGCAATTTGAGCAGACACACACTAATTAAGTACTCAAGTTTGAGGGTTTGGTTAACTCTCTAATACAGTGGCCAGTGTATGGGTAGAGCGCTAGGTAGAGACTGGTAAAAACGAGAAGAAAATTTCCGGCCATCCTGCCCAATTCTTCCTTAACATCTTTACCTCTCTTCCTCTTTTGTTCATTGTTAATATGCATGCCTAGAATTCCACTAAAACTTTCCAGCAAAAGTGTATAATTCTTTTCTTTTTCATCCCTTGGTATTAATTATATCATGATTTCCGGGGCTAGCCTCAACGATATATTATCAATGTTATCCATGCTGCAAACTTTCTTTTTTCAATTGCTTGAAAAAAAAAAAGAAGCTTTATATATGTAGACTTGTAATATGTAAGCTAGGCACCAGCTGGTACATGGAAGCAAATGCCCATGGGAAATGAATTCAAGGAACAACTATATTGAACAAATAAAAAAAAATCACAGAAAATTTCTCACACAAACGTGTTTGCAATTATTATTTTTCAATTAGAAACCAATAACTTAAACTTTATACATTACTATAAAACTATTTTTAAAATATCACTTAGTAACTCAAAATCTGGATAACCAAACAACTATGAATTCTAACATATTCTTTTGTCTGAAAATAATTATTAATTTACTGTTATCATGTATCATATTATTTTGTCTGAAAATTATAGTAAAAGAATTGTGTTTGTAAATTATTTTTCTTCAAGAAATCTCTTATAAGCTAAATTTGAATGTTATTTAACATATTCTTACCTTGAATCCGTAAACCATATGCTGCCTCTAAATTACGAAATTTGTTTCCCAGTAACTTCAATAATAATTTTCTTATAAAAACAACAATAATTACATGAAAATTGTTTTCTAAAGAAGAAAGAGGAAAACTAATTGTTGATTTAAGGCTAACATATTTCATTTATAAGATTAATTTAATGAAGAATTTCCATCTCCTTTCTATGATGAACTCCTAGAAATGAAATTGATTTCGATGTTCATTTGCAAACAGTTCGCAAGATTGGAGTTTTTTTGTTACTGAAAGATAGATATTTGAAAAGTACACATAATTCTTGGTTTCACTTACCTTGAGACATTATATTCATGTGGAAAAATAAAATCTACCTGCACATACAACAGATTGATTGGATATAAAGTTCTTTTAAAAAAACATTATGGTAGGAAATATTTTCGTTAGCCAAGTTCTTTTGATTTATCTGGACCATATTCTTTTGATTTATCAGAACTCTAATAGAAAATATTAACCTCTCCTAGCATAAAACCCTATTATTTCTAAAAGTTGAAGCTGGTATTAGAGAGCTTAATGGCCAGCAAATTTTGTGCCCTTGCCACAACTATGCCTACCGCTTCTTCTACTTACTCGAATGCCTACCAATTCCGGCAGCTAAACATGTCCGGAAAACTAAAGTCATCCCTCTGTTGAATAGCCACTGGTCTAACTAATGGCGAACAGATCCCTATTCACAAAACTTCAATACTTGAGTCAGGTGCTGCTTATGAAACTGCTGATGGCGGAGAGACTTTACTTGGATTAAAAGACCTAGCTAGTATGCTAAGTACTTAGAGTTTATAGGGTAAAGAATAGAGTGTCTATAATTAGGAAGATCTTCTCTCGTGGTTCAACAGCTGAGCTCGAGAGTTATTTCAAGGACTAATAAAATTCCAGGTTGCTGCTTAGATGAAAAGATGCTTTATTTTCTCAAATGAAAGTGATCTTTAGAATAGAAGAAATCATGATTTTCGCACAACTACCAGGAAAATCTATTGATGAAGACAGTAATGCATAACACTATCTGGGACAGACATAATATTTACTGACTCTTTCTCGATATTTGTGCGTCATCCTTGCTTAGCCCTGGCTTTCTTTTTTATTCATAAAAATAAAAAATAATATGAAGTAATTCATAAGAAAAATAATATGCATTTTTCTTCATTTATAACAAACGGCTGTTATATAACAATGGAAGCACATCCATATATTGTATACACACACTGACACACAAGATATTGGTTCTACGGCAAGACGATTAATAAATAATACGTGGGAAGATAATATTATTTAAATATTAAGAGATATAATTGTGCATGTTAATTCAACGTCAATGTGTATAAAAATCACATGCAACCTCGGACATATCACATGATGGTCATTCATGGGGAGCAAAAAATCACGCAGAATCACAAACGAGGCAAAACGAGGGAAAAGTAAACAAGTTGTGAAATTTAATTAATTCGGAAACTGCACATGAACAGTGTTTTCATTGCATGATTTGAGAGAGAGGGAACAAATATACTGTTCTTCCTTTCCAATCATAGTATCTGATATATATATATATGAATAATAAATAAATAAGGGTAAAATCTGTTGAGGTAAAATCTTCATTTCACCAGAGTTGTTTCATCTTGTACAGCCTTGGAAGTGATAGCCAGATTAGGGTTTTGGAATGTGGGTTTAGGGTTTATGCCAGAGAACGAAAACCCCAACACAGACTAGTTATTGTATATTATCAAGTCTTTGAATGTATTGAAAGTCCAATCAATCATCGTTTCTTTCTACTAACACATAATATACGTCTAACTTGTTATAATTCAACTATTTAACACGTATGCCACTTTCAAGAATTGATTAAGTGGAACTTGATTTTTTCTAGCCATGTGGTTGATCGAAGATACATTTATATTCGTTCATTCTTAATAGAAGATTTCTGAAACAGCACACATTAATTACTATGTATTTAAATTTTATGATCAAGAGCGAAATTACCATTTATCTGAAGAAGCCAAAGGACTTAAGCTGACTGCATAGGAGGCTTCGCTTCATTTCTTGCCCTTATTTGAGTCTTCTTCTTCGTTTTCTTCTTGTATGGAATCCCCCTTGCCTTAGCTTGACACTCTTTCACTTCACGCAAATAAACCCGAATAGCTCCATTTCCAAAAGGGTTGGTCTCTGCAGATCCTCCATGCTCCTCATAAGCAGCTCGAAGCCGTCCGATTAGGGCATCAAGGCTTCCCCAAGCTTGCCTTAGAGGGCAGGTACAAGGAGCAGGAGGATTAGGTTGTCCAAAAAAGACACAGCCATGTAGATGGACCTTAGTCTTGCCAAACTGATCGAGATACCGAAGGAAATCAAGGACGTGGTTGCAATTACTCTGAGATAGTGAAACTGGGGGTCTCTGATTCTTCAAGTACTGCCCAAAAGTGTTCCAGTCTCGCCGTTTCTGCGACTCATACCTGCTCAAAGGAGCCGGTTGAGGCTGGTAGTGGTCGCCGCCAGATCGCGAAGAGCCCTCAGCAGAATCTTTAGGCCTTTGATCACCTGACATGATTAGTTTTTTTCTGCAGAAGAACTCCAGACTATTTTGACAAGAAATGAAAAAAAGGAAAAAAAAAAGGGTGGGTGATGGAGAAAGAAAGAAAAGAGGTGATAGAAGAATAGTTTGATAGTGCAGTGTGGAGAGATGAAATCACATCTTTGGGTCATGAATGAGTGGACATGACATGGGCCCCACGAAGATGCCTTTGTTCCTTTATTTTTATTTTTTAATGTAGTTATAAGATTTCACCATGTAACTCGATTGGTTGATTCTGGTGAATTTATTGACCCTCTAACCCAAGATCAATGAAATATATTTCTTACAAAAATAATATTATCATATTTTTTTATTAAAAAAAATAAAGAATTAGGTTGATTCTGGCCACCTGAGTAGTTATATGCTTTTTTAATTAGTAGAAATTCTTATTTCTTTCCTTACTGACACTATTTTGCACTCCCTATATTTTTTAAAATGATATCTACAATTATTAATCCATATTATCATCAATACAATCATTACCATCATTTTCATTTGAATAATGATTATATTGCTACTATGTACATGAACTCAATGACTCAGCAGTCGGTGCAACTAGCTAGGTAGTCAGAATTAGTGACTCAATTTATAAAATATTATGAGTGAATATACATATATATATGTATATATATGTATATATATATCTTCCTTAATTTAGTACCGATTGTATAATATTTGACCTGAGTCTTAAATCGCATCTAGAAAAACTAATTGTTGATCCACGTAGGTTTAGCTAGCTAGTGAGGAAAATTATTACCCCCCATCAACTAATAAAGTAAGGACGACTAATAATACGGGATATAGTATTTAATTCAGTGGAATTGCTGGTGTTTTCTTCCTTTATTAATATCACTATCAATTTGCTGGATCTTTCATCCTTGTTCTTCATTTTTTAGGCGAGAATGGTGCTCGATAAGTAAATTTGAGTAGCTAATGATGAAAGAAAAAAAAATATTCAGTCTAAGATAAAATAAAATAATTATTTTTTTCTCTTATTTCTCCCTTATGAGATATTACATAAAATATGATTAGGTACTCGATAATCATAAAGCTTTAAAAATTAGGTGAAAATAAGAGATAGTAACAGATCATGTTTTGTTCTATTTTTTTTTCTTTTTATCCCGTAATAAACAAATAGATGTTTACTTACCTATGCAAGAAAACACAAGTTCAATGGGATTCTCCAGGCCTACCTGCTAGCTGTTGCCTTTTCAATTACTTAATTTTGGAGGTTATATTTTATTCATCAGTTTGAATTGAGAAGTTACTTTGGTCTGAGAAAACGAGGAAGAGAGAAGTCGGGATTTAATTTGCGCTATCATGGGCCTTATGTCAATAATAAAACTTCTACGTAGCCGTGTTTTTTTAAGATAATTTTTTTATTTTAAAATTAATTTTTTAATATTTTTATGCTGTTTTGATATGCTGATATTAAAAATAAATTTTAAAAATAAAAAAATTATTTTAATATATTTTTCAAGAAAAAATAAACTAACAAACTCTTAATAAAAGGCTTAATTCTTCAATATTCATAAAAAAATTCTCAATTTCTAATGAGCTATACACTAGGATAGCCCTCTTATAATTTCCGAATCTCCATCCCCATCCTTTATAGGATTTGGAATGTGCATTAGAAAAAAAAAGAGAAGAAAAAATAATAATAATAATGTAAGCATATATAGTCTATAATTATGGGTGTAAGACTTGACTTGGCCATATATGTGTTCGGTTGTATGGACTCTCAAACTTCAATAAGGCAGCATATCATTGTATGAAAACTTGCCATTTTAGACTAAGAGAATAGTTCCTTTAGTGGAATTGCACAGATTTACATTCGAGGATGAAAATACAAGACGCTAAAAAGAAGGATTGATCCGAATTTACGAGACATGTTTTGAAAGATGGGTCCAATCCGCAGGAAATGCCACTGATGAATAATAATGGTGTTCTGTACAGTGCCTTTCGTACAAGTTGCTTGGCAATTCGGAGTGGCTCTTGGTGAGCTTCATCCTCTGTGAGAATAAATCACCAAGAACTATTGAAGATTTGGACTCTTCACTCTTTCTCTGGTAGAGATGCTAATTCAAGTTTTCTGAGGTGTAAAGGGATATAATGCCCCTTTTGTCCAAGGGAATAAAAATCATTTGAGTGTACCTGAAATTAAAGCATCAGTCAAGTAATTCAAATGCTAGTAAGTACCGTATCTTCTTCTTAAACAATTTAGAATCAATGCTGTCAATTCTGACTGGTTTTTTGTTTTTTATTAAAATAATAAATTTTATTTTCAAAATATAATTTCAATTCAAATTTAAAGATAAATTAACTTCAAATTATACAATATAAACATAATATGAAGTATTTAAATATAATTTCAAATTTTATAACATTTCTAAATAGTCAAGAGTAAAGACTAAATAAATCAAATAATTTTATCTGTTTAATTAAATATAATTAGATCAATTTAAATATTAATTAAAATTAAGAACGCGTCCCTTTTTGGAAACTTTCATAGAGAAGCAAACAAGTAGCTCATGAGCTTGCATACACTCACCCAGTGGCCATTGTTTGTAAATTTATTAACAAGATACAAAGAAAAGAGATGAAACAAAGAAAATAGGGATTGAAAAGGGGGAACGTAATTAAAAGATTACAAAAACAAGGGTGGTGAGATAGAGAAATAGGAGCAAAGAATTTTGCTAAAACTATGAGACTATGAAGGCAAATCTGAAGGTGAATATCTCAAAGAAATTTTGGGTGATGAAAAAAGGAAAAATTTTCTATTATTATTGATTTTCTATTACTGGCTTCTCATGAGATTCATGTAAGCTAGTTTCTGAAAAATCAAGAATTTACTTCTAAAATATAGAATTATTAAGATAATATTTCCACGAGTTAAAATAATAACTAAAAAAAAAAATACTCAAATCCTACTTATAATAAAATTCCCAGCTCGGCTACTACACAAGCTATCGCACCATTTTCTATCTGTTTTTCTTTTGTACGTGGGTTTTAATAAAAAGCTTCATCAGTCTTGGATCGCGTCTAAGTATTATAGCTTACAAAAAAATATATTATTAGTTAAATATTTTCATACAATACAACTATTTAAAAAACAAATATCGTATAAAATAAAATATTATCAAATGTTTTGCATGTGAAACAAATAAAATAGATCAGTTAGTGTGTATGGTCATGGAATCATAAATCTCATTGGTCCGAATCTCCAAACAATACTATGACCGCCTTAAGAAACACTATGACATCACGTGCTGGAGGCAAATGTCCTAGATACCATCTGTGACTTATAGAGATTTGAAATCCCTCCACGTGGCCACATCATCCCAACTTGGAACAAGTTTATCTTTTGCTTATTTCTTTGCTTTTTTTTTTTTCCGGGTATCATGCAACGTGGTTAAAAAAATTTGAATAAGATAACAAAAAATAAAATTTTAATATTTTCTTAAGAAATATAACAATTTGAATTCAATCTTACCTAATGGCCTTATGGTTCTCTTACACTCTCTTGGTCATGCTATTGTTAGCCTCCTTCCGATAAATTTTTTTCTACCATGTCAATTTCATAAAATAATTAGTTTATAAAAATTTAAAAAATAATTGAATTAGATAATAAAAAAATAATTGTTTATGTATATACTAACCTTGAACTTTTCAAACCAAGCATCTATCATAGGCTTCCATCCAGGATTTTTAAAAACCTGACTTTATTGAAATAAAGGCATTTCCATCGAGAATTTCATCGTTAATGTTATCGTGCAAGCAACCTCAACATTTATAAACCTAAATTTCAAATCATTCATTAAAACTAATTATTCAAACTTTATCTATTGTTGTTTAGTTTTTTATCGTGCAGTTTCTTTATTCAAATATGGATTAAAGAAAAAAGCTTACATGTTGTGGTTGGGCTTTCACTAAGCAATATACTTCTCAATGTATACATCTCGCTCAGAAGACACACCCGCTCTGCAAATCATACTCACACTCGACGAGCCTACATTGAGAGAGGGTGCCTAACATGCCTTGTCATGGTTGGCACCTAGCGATACTAGTAAATCATGCTCATTAAAAGTACTACCAAAAGAATCAGCAACACTCCTGTTCGTCTTTATATTTACTAACCTTCTCTTCCTTATATAAAACAAATTTGATAAGAAACATAATAACATTATTACTATACCTTATTTTTTAAATAAAAAAATCAACAACACCTCTCATATACAAGAGCCTACCTAATATTTTTAAACCTGTAAATATGCATCAATAATTCATGTTGCAAACTAGTTGATTTTATTTATAACTAATATTTAATATATGTAGAATAAAATTATAAAATGATTTGTTGGATTAACAAATTATAATATCAGAAATTGATTCTATCAAAAGTTATAAAATGAACAAACTTGTTTGAACAACAATAGTTATTAACCAGAAATCAAAGACAACCCCACCAATCAAATATCTATGAATTTACCAATAATCTAATTTTCCAAAATAAAAATAGAGTATATAAACTACTTATATTTCATACAAAAAAATATTAAAACCCACAATATAATATACCAAATTCAACAAAAAAATAGCATAAATTGAAAAATATACACAAGTTTACTTCCTTTTTTTTTTT
>Ga0325414_1001774_pt1 | contig 21360 bp, 11 predicted proteins | sample PopdelMetagenome_8_FD_206183 | JGI IMG/M metagenome (GOLD analysis project Ga0325414, IMG submission 206183) | Populus deltoides microbial communities from Bellville, Georgia, United States - Leaf-PdKOR-R3 | ecosystem: Host-associated > Plants > Phyllosphere > Phylloplane/Leaf | place: USA... | reverse complement strand
ATTTAAAAATATTTTGGATATATATGTCGATAGAAGTTTCAGCTCCCTTTAGTCTTTATGAGCTGTGACAAAACAATGTGAAAGTGGGAAAAGTTGTTTGACTTAAGCTGCACAGAAAGCCCTTTATCTTGGATAGTGAAGAAACTAAAGCTGTTGCCCTTTATTTTTCTGACCAGCGTTCTTGAATTTTGGTGAGTGAAACAGTCAAGGAGTCCTTATGGCAACTCGAATACTGATCTTTTGCTTCTATGCTTATGCCATTGTATACGTAAGTGGGTGTCATGTATAACCAAGAATATTAATTCAAGATTGTGTGTGTTTATTGCATAAACTTTGATTAAGTGTAACTCAATCTATATATGTTCTTGGAAAGAATTGGTTGTAGGTGCCATAATACAGTGCCGTGGGAACAAACGAATTTAGGTCCAGTCATTTATTTTCCTACGCAACTAATGGATCCACATGCCATCCTCTTCTGTGTTGTTGTCGCTGGTGTTGGGAGAACACTAATGCCTTGTCATTTTCGCCCACTCCATGTGAGGCTTTTCTCGCGGTCCTATGAAGGAATGGTCCTATATATTAATGGAGTTGAAACTGGGGCGTGACATGCCCTAGCGAAGGGCCCCTCATGAACACACCAAGCCTCATGCCCTCTTTGCCCATGCAAAATGACGAACTTAATTTCTGAATTCATGAAACATAAAATAAACATAAGAGAATTTGATACACAGCTCTTTACAATCTCATTGATTAGGTGCTCTTTAGGAAGGAATTACACAAACGAAGGATCAAAGTGTTATCACTATCCTCCATTGAGGCCCTTGAATGGCCCAATGTTTCCCCCTCTGTATGTGCACCTAACGTGAGGTCAACTAGTTTTAGCATGGGAAAAGAATTTACAAATCTCTCTCTCTATTAGGTATGTTCAATATCATCAACGCAAATCGTGAAGCAAAAGCACATTGCACCGAATCTCTTACAGCCTGTACTGTTTATAAACATGGAAAAAATAAAGAACCCCGCGAATCTCAAAGCCAAGCACTTTTTTAAACACTTGATGGAGCTATTTTGACTCTACCATCTCAATAATATAGAACTTTACAGTCCAGAATGAACCTCAACCCACAAAGAGGACGGTGTGGTGGAAAAGGCAGGTGTCCCTTTCTATAGAGTTCTCTTTATTCTTTGGTTCTTCTCTTTGTCAGGGTCCTTATCCAGCCCTTCCTCACCTTGACTCCCTCCACCTCGGTGCCCACATGGCACATATGTCCTTTGTTGGATGATCTCTTCCTTCTGATTAGCTGGAACATATGACCAATCCTCCTTCGCCACCTTAGTGAGGCATGCGGTTTTGCATGCTCTATCACAGTCATGGCCTCCTTAGTGTCTTTGCCTTGTTTGGCTTCCTTGTTGAGATTTTGATTCCATGACTTGCTGCAAGGCTCGATAGAGACCTTAGAAACTGTGCCTTTTTCCCACAAGGCAGCACCATTGTCTTCAAACTTAATCGATATAAAGGAGTCTGCAAAAGCTTATTAAAATTTAAAGTGAGACGGGGAGTTCCGAAGAGAAAAAGGATCAAAAGCTAAGAAAAAAGTAGCACATATATTCTGTATACAATCTGTTTGGAAGCATATTGTTACATTTTAACTGCATCGGTAATAGATAAATACAAATAAATGGAGACTCATGCGCTATATATATTAACCATACATAACACGCTAAGGACATTTGAGCTTAGGCCCCCGTTCCTAATTATTATTATTATTTTAAAAAAGCGCTATAAGGACATGATTATTTGCCGGAAATGATATCCAAAGAGGTCCCTCGTTAGATTTTGTTTGCATGATCTATATGTGTGTCGAATATTAATTAACATGATATATGTAATTAATCGAAGGTAAACGCAGCTGCTAAATTATGCACTAATGAAATTATATATCTATAATTGTATATCTATGATTGAATTTTCATTGTTCAAAATTCATCTTTTCATTAATCCAATGATGTGGGCTAGCTAGTTTCCACAGCGCGCGCGCACAGGCTCACGAATCACAAGCTCTTTCCATGAATTTTCAACTTTACAGTAGTGATGCTAATTTGTTAAATTAGGGATAAATGTAAGACGTAGCAGAATGATTAGAACATAATGAAACAGATAATAATGATAATTAACAAGATTCTAAATCTCATCAGCCAATCTGTTAAGTGAGGATATTATATGCATGCTTTGACCATACATTTGTCACTACACAAACAATAATTTTGCTTATACAGACGAACAAATAAGCAATGCTTTAGTTTCCCTTGTGTTGGAGGGAATCGAGAACATCAAGGAACTGGGACTCTTAAAAACACAGTACAAGCAATCACAATGCACACAACAGCAGCAGCAGCAACAGAAAACATTAGCAGCAAACAACAACAATAGGAACAGCAAAAATACCTTCTTGACTGGTGTAGGCAGCGTCTTGGTCAGAGTTATCAGACTTCCCGTGCCGAAATTCAAACCGATTTAGCAAATAACCAAAAGCAAAAATCTTTGTAAGGTTGATGGGTGGCTTCCTGTGTGCTGTACCTTCATTCCTATGAGTTTCTCTCGCTGCAGAAAGGCTACCTTGCTTCGTTGCCAATATGAGGAGCCTCTCATTCAAGCATAATGGACAAATCCCAACAAAAACCTCTTTGGGATGGAAATAACAGTATGAATTATCTTCTGATCTACAGGCATTCATGGTACGGTGATCAAGAGAATGTAGAGGAAGACAGAGCAAGAGAACAAAATACTGTGGACTTGCAGGGGTGGGGGGGAGAGAGAGAGAGAGAGAGAGAGAGGCTGTAGTAGAATGTGTGTTTGAGTGCTGTGTAATGTATATATGTATGGTGGAGTGAAATTTAAATTGATTTGTAGAGGGCTTTATCGTGTATTAATTTTTAAAGAAAGAATCCATTCACAAGAAAATAGTACTAGTGAAGACGGTCCACCAAGAAATATCACTATCGGCTAAGTTTGAAAAATATAACAGAAGGAGAAGTGGTCTTTGGGATCTCAATGTTTTATGGACATTCTTGTACACTAGGTAAACTTTATATTTTTTTATGGCCCATGGTTAAGATTTACAACGTTGAGGCCATGGTGGATGGCAATCCTTTTCCCTTTTAGAAAAAAAACAAGATTCGCCTAAGAATTGGGTTTTTCTCCTTGGAACTCGCCTTCTTTGCCTAGCTTCTTTTCACTTTTTTCAACTTTTCTAAAGCATCTTTATCCATAATATTAAGAATAAAAGTCATTCTTCCCGGGATAAAATGTCTAGTCCTGAGGTGATTAACTAGTAATTAACTAATAATCCAGGGGCCTTAGCTTTTTCAATCTTCCACGAAAGAAAATGTCCAATTGACCATGGTGGCTAGTTATTTTTCCCAGATAGACCAGGTCTTGCTCTCTAAGGAGATATTGGATTATGGAATGGGTCTGCGGGAGAAGGCCGAGTCAAGATTTGCAGCTCGCGTTTAATTTTGGAACTACAAAAAGGTGGTGGAAGTAGGGCACTCGAATTGAGGTCAGTTGCTTTGATTAAAATACTACATCTAGTTTCTTAGAACTTGTCCACTCTGGAACTTTTCTTCTCTCCTTTGTTTTTTTCCTCTAGTCGCCGGACCCTTAGGATTCTAACGATGATTTTATGAGCCAAAGCATGTGGGTTAGAGCGTGGAACCCGTCAGAGTTTTGTGGCATGAATCTTGCAAAAGTGAACTTTTCAAATTGTATTAATTTGTTTTCATGATAATTTATATAGTTTTCGACTATAGGTAAAAAGATCAAACCACCTTCAATACATTTCTTAACGTGTCATGCATTCAAGAATAATCCTTGCAATATACTATACGTCACGCCAAACAATCATTGGAGGCGGTTGCAATTTTCCTCGAGATACATATTTTATAATTCCTCCGAATTTGCAAGTAATTAAGTTACCTCGTGGTAGTGTCTTTGTTTTTCCTCTTCTTCTTCTTCTTCTTTTTTTTTGTTCTTTCTCTTGTCCGTTGTGCTCCACAAAAGGTTGCCACTCATCTGTAGAGACTAGAGTGGTAGAAGTGTAAATGCATTGCAATCTCTCGTGGGCACATCATTTGTTGTATTATTATGGTGGTACAGGGATAGAAGGAATCTAATAAATGTTAACAAGAAAAGGAAGAAGATGAGTGCCCAACAAAAAATCGTAAAAGGCTCGAAAAGTGATGGAAGCAAAGAAGCTAATAGTCACATGGGGAGAAGGAGGGCTGTTTCCATTTTGGTGCCCTTCAAGTCAAGTTCCCATCATGGGCCAAAGTTTGGATGCAGGATTGTGGGTCTCCTCTTGCCACCCCTGTTGTAGGGTAATCCTCTCGTCGACTCTTACTGCAAATTGTAACCTTCTTCTCCCACCAAACATTTCCCACAGCTTTAAAGGTCTCTAGCTGCCTCGTCCATCTCTTCTTTTTCATTGTTTCCCCTTCTTTATCTTGATTAACTCCTTGTGGCCCCCTTATGCCTACTTGTTAACGATGGCTTCAAAAGACAAATTAAATACTTTAGGAATTTAGGTTGTTGACTCTGCTCGCTCATATGGGTTGGTTAGACCGAAATCAAAGAATGCTGATTATTTACGTTAAATGTCAACATCTTTGAACATTCAAGGTCTCCCTTCTAATCCGTGTCACAATCTATTTTTTACCCTTTTTTTTCATCGACATAAAAAATAGAGAAAATAGAAAATACAGAGAGCAAATAATAGACACAAGAGTTTAAAACCTTTTCCAAAACAACATAAAATGACCAGGAGAGAATAAAATAGAAAGATAAAGAGCAGGAGGATGATAAATATGAAGAGATGAATAAGTAAACAGACAAGAAGCTATCAATAGATAAAGGGAATGGACATATAAGAATCCAGAGAGAAACTAAAGAAAAAATTCACCATATTTTTTCCAGCAACCCTCTCATCCAGTCACATCGTTCCCCTTTTCTCCTCCTCCTCCAGCAAAAAAAAACCTATTCCCACCATTAAATCAGGGCAAACCTGCCCCTACAAAACCACCAAGTCCGGCCAAAAAAACACTACCCCAAGCACCCAACTCCTTCCAATTCAAACTAAAAATCCAACCCAAAAACACCCTAGAAAAAATCAAACCACAACAAAGCCTATGTGATTTCCTAAGCACATGTCAACGCGCCAGCACGTGATTTCCACGTGCCAACAAAGCCCACCCTCCATTCTAGCATTTTTTTCTCATGTTGTATAATCTTTAACATATCATTATTAATTTTTTTGTAAAATAAATATTTGAAATGTTAAGGTTCAAGTTGTTGCGTGACAACCGCTTGGGAAAGTATTTTTCAATGTGATAAGATTGAGATCAATACCATAAAAAAAGAATGGGGGGATGGAATGCAAAGGTGAAATGGTTTAATTTTTGCATGTGGTTGTGTTGATTTTGAGTGTAGATTTTTTTTTTTTTTATGTGTGGATGTTTTGATTTGCATGTATGGATGTTTTTATGTGTGGAATGGTTGATTTACGTCTGGATCATGCATAAATGTGAAGATGTGTATTTCTAGTCGAAAAGAAATATTTTATGCTCAAATAATGATTTTCAACGATTTTTTCAAAAAATTAAAAGAGGGGTAGGATTATCTTCGCATATAAAAATATTTCTTGTTTTTTTTATCTAGTTCAATAATAGTATGATACTTAAATGATCATTAAATGATGAGTTCTGTCACTCATATGTTATACTTTATTATTTTTATATAATAAGAATATATCTTTGTCATATGTTTTCTTTTCTAGAATCAACCCATGACCCTTAAACGAGTCTTATTTCTTGGAAATTGATTTATGTGTGTGTATTAATTTAGATCTGTGAATTGACTTAACTCAAATTTTTTTTAAAATAATAAATCATTATCTTATAAGTAGAGCTATTTTTGAGTGACAATTTGTTTATTTTTTTTAATCAAGGAATAAACCCATTGGTAATATGATTCTTAAACAGGTTGAAGTTGAAAAATTCAATATGTTTTCAGTATATACATGTGCGGGTGAATTTGGACATGTGAGTTAACCGATGTCTTTAGCAATATTTTTTTTATTCAGTTCTATTTCATACAATAAATTATTATTTTACTGGCGAGGTCAGGTGATAATATTTATTTTTTAAACATATATTTTTGTTTTAACTTTTTTTTGTAAATATTTTTTTTTCATCTATGTATCCAAATGCTTCTTTAGATTTTTTCATGTGCGAATACATTACCTGCATTACCTGCATGTGAATATGGGTCGAGTCAAAATAACCCCACTCGACCCATTAAATGCAAGTAGAGATCTTCAATTTTATTTTAGATATAATGAATGAACAAAAACCTAAATTTATTGTTTATTGTCCTCGCAAGTCCAACATAGATATTCCAAAAATAAAAATAAGATCCAAGATCCCAAATGTAACCTTAGATTTTCTTAGATTTTTGTAGTTCTTTATCATAAATCAATTTAGGTAAATTTAAGAAAAAAACATAATAAATACTTTTTTATAGTTAAAATCAAGTATAATGCAACTTACTAAGATGTATAAAATGATTGTTATATTTCATATGATATAAGTAGCCTTTTATTTAAAAATATATGAAAATTAGTGAGGATTTTTAATTACATAAAAATAAGATAATTTATATTTTTAATTTGACCCTCTTAATCCTACTTAGCTTACCAAAATATCATCCGCCACAGTCTTCTCTCTAACTCATCACACCTCTCCCCTAATAATAAGTTAAACTAATTAGCTAGGTACCATATTCTATATCATTGTTATAATATTATATATGCTAGTTCGGTGATGCATCATGATCATTCAAGCAAGTTTTAAAAACCTTTATATATATATATATATATATTCCAACGAAATAATTTGGCGTCCAGACAACACTGTCTTGTTAAAGAAACACAGTTCTAGTGGACACGTGAGGCCACGATTAAACACCAATCCAACATAAACGGCAGCTCTGTACGAAGGGAGTGGTAAGAAATAATTAAGAATATTAATTAATGTGGGAGCTTTGTCTCTCTCCTGTCCACATTTTTGTGCGAGAGTCAAAGTGACAGAACAGAATTCCGACCACAACTAGTACTGTTTCTCCGACAGAGCTGCACTTGACGTTGCAGTGTGTGTGTAGACGGTTATGATTATGTGCTGTGTTTACAAACGGGTGGCAGCAGGTTGTTGGCTTGCTCTATCCTCTTCCTTCCTTTCTCTTAGTACAACGAAAATTCGAATCATTGCAAATCTTTGTTGTTCTTCAACAATAGTCCAACAAACTCTAGAGAAAATAGGAGGCTTCAGTTAAATAATGCGAGATCCATCCCATCAGTTTGTGAACGCACAGTACCACAATAAACCCGGTTCATGTAATAATCTAATCATATCATAATCATAAGTATAATTTATTTATACAGCAAGACTATATCATTTTTTAATACATTAGAGCCCGTTTGTTATGCATAATTATAGTTAAATTGCTAAATAATTGATTATACATAAGTAATTGAATAACTAAAAGTATATCATCCCTGCAAGGCTGCAACGCAGGGCATTGATTAGTACTATTTTAGAAAAACAGAAGCAAAAATGTGTAACAATGACGCTTAGGAGTAAAATAGGTGTTGTCATACGTGTCTTGATCTTTCGAGGGTGCTCATTTAATTGTGATTTTGTGATTTTTGAAGATCTTGAATTATTTACTTTTATTTTAATAATTATTAAGGTTATGACAATTAAAATAAAGATTCACCTAGCATTTTGAACTGTTTTTGTTTATGATTTTTTTATTTTTATTTTTTAAAAAATTAATTTTAATCTTATTTTTATTTATATTTAGATTAATATCCCTTTTCTATTTTATGTTATTTAGAAAACCTATTTGAAATTATGATTATTTTTTAATAATATATTTAATTTTTGAGGAAGTTTTTCTTATTAATCTATATTTTTTTAATCTTTTGTATAGATAAATTTTATTTTTAAAAATAAAAAGAAATTCATTTTTAAATAATATTTCTAATATATGAACCCTACATATTATTTTTTTTATTCAATCAATTTAATATGTATGTCTATTTTTATTATTATAAATAAATAAATTAGTTTAATTAAAAAAATTAACAAACACAAACCTAGTAAATATTATGTCTTGTAAAATTAAATATCTTGATTTTTCTAATTTTTATTTTTAATCATCGTTTATAGTTTTTTATGGGTTTTTTTTTTTTTTACTTATAAACATTATTTTCAATTTATTTAATTACATATATTTATAAAGTTTTTTATTTTCACTTAGAATTTTTTTAAATACAAAAACATGTTAAAAGAGTCTATATATAATTTTTTTTTGTTGAGAAAAAAAATATCTAACCCATGTAAAAGGCAGTTTAAATATCTAGTTTTTGTCCTATAATCCGTGTTGCCCTTCTGGATTTTCTCTACTCTTTTCCTTTCCGGCATATCCTTGGAGACAATATCTTATAAGGTTTTTAATAATTTATGTAAATTTTAGGCAGCAAAGCAGTGTATCCTCGGTCAGCTGTTTCAAAATCAAGCAAGATACTGGTTCAGTTCTGGTGAAAAAAAATAGGGAGCAGCAACCCGCTCAAATTGAGTATCCTCATGGAGCTCCAATCATTTGAGACTCTAAGCTCACCGCTTTCGTCTTTACCAAAAAGAAATACAGGTATTTATATAAGAAAATCAAGAAAGAGAATTTCTTACAGGATACATGTTTGAAAAAATGAAACAGAGCGGAAATGAGAGAGCGTAAGATCTTACAACTAGAGTCAGTAACTCGTCAAAAATTGTGCACGATCACTAAATAAAAACCGGATTTTTAACTCACTATTCATATAACTTCGAGAGTTCTTCAGAGAAAGCCTTCCTGATGGCCTCTCTCTTGAGCTTGAGAGCTGCAGTGACTAAGCCAGTTTCAGGAGTCCATGGATCAGAAAGCAATTTGATCTTTGCTGGGATCTCGAGCTTCTCCAGTCGTGCTGCCTTTGCTACCTGCAAATTGCAACGATGATTAAAAATAAAGAAAAAAGTGGGCATACAGTCTACAGCAGCTGGACCCTTATTGTTAATCTGTTCAGAAAAAAAAAGGTTCTATAACTAAACGATTGTTGCAGTAGCTTCTTCGATCTCAGTTATTTTTATTTGTTTGTTTTTAGTTTAGTAATTTTATTTTTTTCCTATCAAGTACTATTAAGCTTTTCTAGTTTTCCTATTTAAAGGAATAATTTTCTATTTTTTTTCTTTTATATATATATATATATATATAAGGAGCTATAATAGCATTTTAGTGAGATTTTAATGAATAAAAATTGAATATTTTTTGTTTATTTATATTTTGTTTTCCAGCTGCGTCTACAAGGGTGCTCCTCTCTTGTTGCTCATACAGGGGTGTTGTGGTAAAATCCTGAGCTAGCAGGCAAGACCAAGTGCTCCACCAGGCATATATTAAGACAAGATTCATAAGAACAATTTCAATGCACGTCTTGAAACTCCCACATCAGGTAACAATGATCATGCACAACAATCTGGACGATACAACCATCTAAGACCAGTTTATCTGAAAGAATAGAGACTATAATTTTCTATCTCGTGCAAAAGTTCTTATAAACGAAAAGCATGATCAGGAGTGCTTTATGAGCAAGGCAAATGTTGGTGTGATACCCAATTTCGGCAACACCCAAAAAGGATGAAACTAAAATACTGGACAGAATTTTTATTCCTGACCATTTTATGCCTAGTAGATTCAAATAAAGGCTCTACAAATGTCTTATCTCCGAACGCTTGCTTGTAGCATTTCATGAGTGTATTTTTGTATCCACTTGCTTTATTATCTGAATCGGAGAATTCAAGAGTGTTGCATAAATGTTGCTTTCCAAAATTTTCTGAGTAATTTGTGCCATAATTATTGAAATGGGCGAAGACATAAGCTAAACATTCACTGGCACCCTTTCCTAATCTGGAAATTAAAACATTATGATCAAAAGGGCATACCTTCACAAGTGATGCCTGCACTTCTTTTATTGCTTCTTCTTTCTCGCACAACTCTGCAAAACTAGTAAATGCAATTCCCCTCTTTGAAGCCCATTCTTCTAGAACAGGTTGTGCAACCACAATAAGGGCTACACAGTAACTATGAAATGGATCCGCATGCAGCATCATATTGTCAACATAGGGGCTCACAATGAGAGCAGCCTCAACCTGCAAGGAAAACATTAATCCCGACAAAAATGTGATGGAAACTAGCATTTTATGATAATATATTGATACCTTTCCTAAGGATACATATTCCCCATGTTGAAGCTTGACTATGTCCTTTCTACGGTCAATTATTTCAAGGCAACCATCAGCATGAAACTGTCCAATATCACCTGTATAAAACCACCTCATTCCTCTCTCATCAACCTTTTCAAAACAAAAAACTGGCACAGTTAAGCTTATGTTCGACTTTTTTCTTTCGGCATATAGTTAGTTCTCTACGATAAATACTGGTATGAAACTTTGATTTGTTACCTTGTACACCTCTTTTGATTTTGCTTCATTTTTAAAGTATCCCACAGTAACATTTGGACCACCAATAACTATTTCCCCACGAGGCATTGGTGAATCGCTAATTAAATACCCGCCTTCAGGCCAATCTACTAACTGAAAAAGAACAAGTTACATGATTAAAATTCACTTCATTCATTCACTGACTTAAAAAAAAGGAGATGAGATGATCAAATCAAAACCATAAGAAAAAATGGAGGGGGGGGAACCTTGCAGACAACATTGGATTACTGACAAAGCTTCATGCAAACAAGAAGGGATATTTATCTATTAATTGACAAGAACATTTTATATAAAAATATATTGCAGTCATATGAAAACCAGGATTTCAGAATAACTGTTGGAAATCATCATAGCATATCAGCCAACAACGAAAACCTAAGATCAAAACCAAAGATCCACTTATTTCTTGAGCTAGCCCCAGATGGCTAAAATCTCTGAGGACATGAGAATACAGGTGGCTAACCCACAAAACCCTTGCTAAAAAGCACCCCCATCTCATGTGCTGAGGCTCATGACAAATATTTCCTACTAAGCAGATCATTGTTCATGACTTCGAAATTTCTGAACAGAACAGCATGAGCTTTCAAAATCAACCATTAATTTTTAATCATAGCTTACCTTAATATATGAGCAAGGGACTGGATTACCAACTCGACCAACAGATGTATCGTCAAACTCAGAAAATGTCCCACCAGCACAAGTCTCGGTGAGACCATAGCCTTGGCCTATTGGAGCCCTGTATGAATCCGTTGACTGTTGCTCAGTGGCAGAAAAATGGAAAACACTAGACCAAAATTTAAAGTGTGGACTTGGTAAAAAAAAGATAGCCCTGATAATGTGGTTGTGGTTGATCATTCATGTTTGTAGCAGTAATCATACTGAAAGGTGAGGATGGATTCACATGATGATGGATCTACTAGCTAAGACATTTTTGCATTAACTTAAGAAGGCATGTTAGCATCTCGTGAACTACCATCAAAATTGAGTCTTAATGAAAATAGATAAGTTCTCTTTTCTAACTGGAAGCCCATCTTTTATATTGAAGTCTTCAAAGAAAATTGAAATAAATGACCTGGGGGCTCAAAATCCAAGCTGCCACATTGCATGAATTTGGAAAAGAAAAATGCAACTCCATGAGGGGTCATAACCATGACGCCAAGCAGTAATTATTTTCTGATGCTTTTCTGGATAATATTATAGCTCTTTCTGAATGTTATTGAAATAAACAACGATCAGGGATAGAAATATAATTTTTCAAACATTAGCATGATTATATTTGAACTCCAGTTCCATAGTTAAAATAGATCATTGACACGCAAAAATTTATTAAGGCCATACTAACCCAAGGCAAATGTTGATAAATCTTTGAGTATCACCAGAAAGAGGAGCACCTCCAGAAAGCAAAAAGCGGATGCGACCTCCCAAAATTGCCCGAACCTTTCTAAACACCAGGAAGTTCCACAGAAGCATTTCTAAGCCCCTAGCTCCAAACCAACTACCATTAATTGCAGATATTCGACGAGCATATGCAAAATCAAATAGTTTCTTGGCAATGCCACCCTTTTCATCAACCTGAAATGTCAAATATGTTTTAATAACCAAACTTGTTTTCAGACAAGATGTCATTCAAAAACATGCACGCAGTGTGCGTGCGTGCAAGCGCGCAAACGCGCTAGAGAGAGAGAGAGAGAGATGAGAACTTGTCAAGATTCCCTGACCTTCTTCCGCACACCTTCTCGAACACGATCAAGAATTGCTGGAACAGCTGCCATCACAGTTGGCCTTAAGACAGTTGCATCCCCCTTAGTTCCCCTTTTGATCTTGTTTGATGTATCGGTGAGAGTCAACGGGCTTCCATATCCTATAGCACTTCCAACACCTGCAACTAAATTCTGTAACATAGACAATGAAGTGAAGCATGTATACAGTTGTGTGTATGAATTTACATGGGGATATGAGAAGCCATGTGGCTACTCTGGTTATGTAAATCACCAACTGAATAAAAGCCCATTACCTCTGCCGCGATTTCAAGGATATGAGCCAATGGCAGGTAAGCCAGATAAACATCATTGCCTTCAAGGCCAGGAACAATTGTCCTGACAGAAGAAACTACAGCTAGGACATTACCATGTGTCATCATCACACCCTGTATAGAATGAACATAATAGAAGTAAATAACTAATTGCTAGATTCTGATATGGGGTCATATAATTATTGAAAACACCAAGAATATAGATGTGGATCGGTAATACTGACTAAAAACCCTAAACACTGTAAAAAAACAAATAAATCTATTCTATGGAAGAGCTTCTAAGTGCCGTCTTTAACATAAATTATTGTATCATGCCAACAACGCATGTCAAGAAACATAAGTACCAGCATGGGCTTAGGAACACCTAGGGAACAAATTTCCTCATTTGATGCATAAAATTGATAGATCATTGCCAGTCACTACTTTACACACAAGTCAAACATCTGGAATGTGTGCTTTAATGGAGCCTTTAAGCTTTAAGTTGGCTCCAACATCTAATCGATGTAAACAGCCAAGGAGTAAAGTAGTTTAGAGAGGAGGTTAGGAGCATGCTTAGACCCTTGGTAAAGAAGGATTCCTCACATAATCAATTCAAACATCACATACAGGTCCAAGTTACTCCTTAACAACCAACCAATGAGAAACCAACTAAGATGCAATACAGTGAAGTTGAACAAGATAAAGAGGAATCGGAAGATGCATATCATATAACAGATGCTCCTGACCTTAGGCAGCCCAGTACTCCCACTTGTGTACATTATAACTGCAACATCTGCCGCTAGAGGTAAAACATCATCAACTGGATTTTCTCGTCCAAGTTTCTCCACGTCAGCCATTGAGACAACTCTCCAGCGACCGCTTTGCGCCACCAATGATGCACTTGATGGAATATCATCATCCATACATATCACGCGTTTCACTGTGTCAAGCTGACCACTTACTTCTACAAGTTTTTTCAGTTCTTTGTTCCCACAAATCACAGTTGTAACTTCTGTCTGAAGAGAAGAAAACTCAAAATTACAACTGAGCAATATGCAGTAAAAGGACAGGGGAAAAAAATTATACCAGCATGCTAACTGCAGTCAATCATTCAATTTCCGACCAATAACATGTTCGAACAAATAGGATTACAGAAATGTGTCGGGGCAAATGCCAATCTAGCAAATTGGAGCGTTAACTAGAGAGAGAAGGGGGGTAACCTCATTTAATGAATAGCAAAGTGCCTCCTCTCCCAAAGATGCGTAGATGGTAACCACAGAAATGTTGCGCCTAAAAGAACCCTGATACAAGATAAACCCATCAGCTACTCAGGATATTATGTGACGTGTAGGCTGGATTTTGGCCCACTGAAAGTAATACACCTGAAATATCAATTGTCAACTACATAGATGAATGTGAATGCCAAAGACTTCCGCAAGGAAATATACTTCACAAAACACAAGCTCGCTCACAGCATTTTTCATATAACATGCTCCTTGAAAAAGAAATCGTATCAAGTAAAACACACAATATTCACAAAAGAAAGAGCACCTGTAAGGCCATAAACCACTCTGCTCTTGTATCAGCAAATATCGCAACACGTTCCTCGCTACTATGCCCAAGGTGAGCTAACCCAGAAGCAAAATTGCACACCTTTTCAAACACTTCCCCATAGGTCAGCCACTCATACTCTCCCAAATGAAGCTTCTCAAAAGACCTTCCATCGGCAGATACTTGAGTGTCCTTTGAGATTAATGTCCTCGTCCCAAGCAAGTATTTATCTGCATGTTTCTTGCACGCCAGCTCAAAAAGTTGAGCAAGAGTAAAGACACCTTCCCATGCAGTTTCCAAGAGGATTGGAAATCGAGAGTTGCGAATGGCATATCCTGGCTCCCCACCAACATCAACAGGCACCCCACGTTTCTTTGTATTCTTGGAATTCTGATAGAGAAGAGTGACTAGAAGAGGAACTAGGACACCTACTATGTATGGACTCATCTTTCAATTCAAATCTTTCTAAATCCTGAAAACAAACAAGACATCACTTTTCTTATTTATCTTAGTTATTACCTAATAGCCACCAGAGACATCACCATCGCCATCAGTTCATGATAATCCCATCAATCTATTTCCAGTGAAACTAAATAAAGTAGTAATTAATAGTTGCAGCAGCTCGACAAATTTAGATAGAAGGAGAAAAACAAAGGAATACTCCGCCATTACAAAGACTTGTCTTTGATTATAACAACATGGGTGGAGATGCATGAAATGACAGAAGATGATACGAATGATGTCAACATAGATATCTATATACGATAAAACAAATGCTATTAAAGACAGTATAGAAAAAATCTGATAACGTTGTACAGTGATATTGTTATTACCGGGCGGGGCTGGCTTCGTTGAATACTGTGTCTGTGGATATGGAAAAGCAAGATTTAACAATGGCAAGAGGATTTGCAATTTAAGGAGGGAGGGAGGATCGAAACGGAAGCGTTTTACAATAGTCAACTTCGTAGGTAGGAGAAGTTTTCTTGAAAGAAAAAAGGCTCGGGCGGAAAGATCAAGGGTATAGAGGTTGGAGTTTCAGGAGCACTGCGGAGCTACTGAAACTTCCGTCTTTGTTTTTGTTTTCTAGTGTTGTTGCTTTCTCTCTTTCTTTCTCTTTTTAAGCCCTACTTATTTCTTCATGGAAAGTTATTTTCTTTTCAAACTTTTCCGATGATTATTTATTTTTAGAAAAGTAAAAAAAAAATTATAACATTATAAAAAATCAAAAATGTTATATTATTTAATAATTATATCAATTTTTTTTATTTTTTACAATTTAATTTAATTTAATTTTTATTCTTTTTATTATTATTTTATTATTATTTTATTATTATTATTATTATTTTAATTAAAAATTTTAATTTATCAGATTTGGTTTTTATTGCTATTTATTTTATTTATAAAATTAATTTTATTTTTTTAATATTTTTATCTGTTAAATTTGATTTTAATTCTTTTTATTATTATTTATTTTATTTAAAATAATTTATGAAAATAAATTGTTTTCCAATTTCATTCTCCTTCTATTTTTTATTTATTAAATTTAATTTTTATTTAAAAAATATTAATAAATTATTTTTCATCTTATTTTTTATGATATTATTAAATATTAAAAAATAATTTACTTTTAAATAATTTATTTTCTAAGAAAATTATTTAAAAAAAAAGAAAAAAATTATTTTATTTTTCATTTTTTTTCTTTTGTTATATGATATCATACCCGGTACCAACTCAGAACACAATTGGCTGCTTACGGGCCATACATTTGGCTATTTGAGTTTGGTGATCGGCTGTTTGGGTTTGGTGAGATCAGAACCGTGCAAAAACGGGTGATGAAGAGTGGAGAGTCATGGATGTGGTGCGTGTGGCCCATATAATATCACCCACCCCTTACTTTGCCATGCCTCCCTAAATCCACCTCTTCTTCTTTCCCACCTGCAGGATTAGTTGCCGTTTCGGCACAATGAGTGTGCGTGTTAGTGTCACAGTGGTTGTTTTTTAAATAATTTTTTGTGTTAAAATACATATTAATAATATTTTTTTATTTTTTAAAAATTATTTTTAACATCAGCACATCAAAACGATTCAAAAAGTACAAACCGCATTCAATTTTAGCAAAAAATCAAAAAAAATTCAAAATTTAATAAAACACAGATTAAAATGCACAGCCAAACACTCACGAAGTAGAGCTTAAACTAGCCAGAGATAAATTTGTTTCAAGGATAGAAATATTTTTAAATTTAAAAAAACTGAATTTTTTTATCGATTTCTTTCTAATTTTTAAATAAAACATAAAAAAATATTATTTTTTTCATTGTAAACAGTGCCAAGTAAATAATACTGTTCACGTAAACAGTGCCCAATAAATTAATTCATCTGAATACTGTTCATTCCAGGACACTGTTCACTTTTGAAGTGAACAGTGCCCAGGTGAATTAAAAGTTATCAGGCACTGTTCACTATAAAATAAAATTTTTCGAAAACAAACAGATTTTTATATCGTACAGGGTCATCTGCTCCTCTCTTGTGTGGATTTGAACCATTTAACTCTCTTGTTTTATTTAAAATCAAGCCGTCCATTCGATATATGAGCCTACAGTAGAAAGCCAAGCACGCGGTTATTCTATTAACAAAATACAATTGATATTGTTTTCGGTAACTTGATGTGATATTTTTAAAAAATTGTCATTGGTACACTTTCAAAAAAGAATATCAAGGCTATATTCAATAATAGAAAACTATTTTCCTTTTCTAATTCCAGTTTTCTTTTGCTTTTTCAGTTTTTCTTTATCAGTAGAAAAATAAAAATATTTATTTATTTTTTCAAAAACAAGATTGATTTTTCTCATAAAAATAAGAAAGATTATGCTTACAACTATAGAATATCAAGATTGAAATTTACAACAATCATCTTAATATTTCTATACACATGATAATCTAGTTATACAACATTAATTGTATTTCATTCAAATTATAGATTGTCATGAAAATCTTATATTTTTAACTTAAGAAAATAGATTTGATTTATAATAAAAATTAAATTTATGACACTAACTAAATATAAAAAAATGATTTTGATATTTTACATTGTTAAAAATGGCCCAAATGTGGTTTTATATCAAAGAAAAGAATTATTATTCATGTTTTTATTTTATTTGAAAAATAGTGAAATATTTCGACTGAAAAACCTCTAAAATGTTTTTTCAGATCACTATAATTTTAGAAAACTAAAAAACTAGTTCTACTATTTTTCTGAATGAAGAACTATTATTTTTAAATAGTAAGCTTCAGTTTTTTTTCCTAATTTTAATCTTAAAAAAATCAAAGTATTTCTAAACATCACTAGAAAAAAATTGTCTGCTAGCAAGAACTTAAAAGATCGAAAGCTATGCTCGGTCCCCACAGTCTACGGAATTTTCCAAGGAAGGGGTCAACTTTTTTTCCGTTCGAGAAAAGAACTCTTTTCACTCCAGGTTAAGGTACAGCTTTAATTTCACGACGAGAACACAGGTGAGACAACTTATTAATGTTGCCATGGACCACTGAGAATCAACAGAAACTTCGGTGCAACCACTTCTTTATTACCTTTCCAAATGCAACTTTGTTTTTTCCCGTGGCAGATTCTACAGAGCCTTCTCCATGTATTTCAAATTTACTGCCTTTATTCTGGAATTAATTCATGCATTTCAGAGTATAGTTTGCACTGCATGGCCCTGTTACCTAAAAGAAAAGGTACATAATACAATCAGCCTAAAAGCAACGAAACAGTAACGTATGCACCAGCTTGAGCACAGATTAAACAGTACTGATGTGGGCAAGACAATTGGGTGAATGAAGAAAATTCTGAAGTATGGCAACTGATATATTGTGAAATATAGAAGCAAATATGGTCTCTCTTCCTTTCATTCCCCCCTTTATACAGTTGCCAAGCACCTTATCAACTGCTAAAAATTGCAGAAACAAATAAACATTTAAAGGGTGTATTTTTGGTAGCACAACCACAAAGTTTTTCTTAGACTGGTTTGCACCAGAGATATTGAGAAACCATTACAAGATATTCGCCACTTCATGGAGGGAGAACGCTCATGTGCACCTTGTGACTTTGATGCCTCAGCTAGACTGCTGCGGTCGTATGACTGGCATCTATTTTTTTCCATTTCCTGATATAACACATAATAATTAAACAATCGAAGAATGCAATAAATCAGACACAGAAACAAGCATTAGATAACAAATTTGAAAATCTACGCAGGTGAACCAAGTACAATTTGAGTGCTGGTAAATTTTCAAATCTACTTTGATGAACCACAAACAGTTAGAGTGCTAGTAAAAAACGTAGAGATTACATTTAAAGCATCATGAAACAACCGTCCAATTAAACCCTAGAAGAGCAGGGCATAAAAATAAAGGAGTATTACACACACCATCACCATCATTAGTAATAGTATTAGTATTAGCATAAGATGAAGAAGGAGCATCCACTGGAGTCGTGCCACAGCTACAATCCGATTTGTGTTTTTGCTGGTCCAGTGAAGAAAGTTAAACATTTTGATTAAAAATTAATTATAATTTCAGAGAAAAGGGCTCATTTGTGAACTCCATTGATTCTTTAAGGACTCAGTTGAGATTTACTATATATTTGGAAGGCTAATTGGAGGGCTATCCAAAAACATTAGAAACATGGACTCTACTAAAAAAAAAAAAAGTCTGAACGCAAACTGAAACAAAGGCCGAACGAAATATTTATTTCACAAGAGAATTAAAATTGCTCGTGCTTGATAGGTGGTTGTCTTCTTCATGTCCACTTGCTTATTTAGTGCCTTCTATGGATGTTGGTGACAGGAGTCTATTGGTAGCTGACATTATCTCTGATGCTGTCTCATGGGATTTATCCTTTCTCCGCGCACCTTTGCCTGCGGATGTTGGAGATTCTTTGCTTGCTATTCCTCTTGCTAAAAGTCTTCTCTACAGAGGATAGATTAGCTTGGGAACACTGGATGCTATACAACCAAGGCTGGTTTTGACTTTGTTACGCGAGTTCCTTATCCTGTGGAAACAAATTATCGTTGGAGGATATCATGGAAAATAGATATCCCCAAAAGCACGCTTTTTTCTCCGGCATCTAGAATGGCAGCGGTTACCAACCAATGTTTTGCGTTTTCAAAGAGGTACGGCAACTTCTCCGATATGCAGCCGATGTGGAAGGGAACAGGAGGCTGAGCTGCATGTTTTGCCTGATTGTATGTGGGCTAAGGCGATTTGGCAGCAAGCCGGCAACTCCTTGTGTTTCGCTTTCAACACCACTTCTTTTCCCTTACCTGGTTGGATCGGTTACACGATCATTTCTTTGATCGTCATGTGCAGTGAGAGAATCGCCGTTTGTTTGTGACGGCATGCTGGATTATTTGGTGTGCGGGGAATCAAGAGGTAGTTCAGGGGTCCATATTGTCAATGTCTCGACAGCTCCATCAAATTAACTCTCTTGTTAAGGTTGTGTGTTAGCCTCTGGTGGTTTGGATGATAAAATTCTGTCGTGTCCTGTTTGCTGGGTGTCTTAGGTAGCTTCTCCAAGTGGTTCAGTGAAATTTAACACTGGTGGTAGCTTCCTTTGCCCTTCATCTCACACTGGTATTGCTGGCATTCTCCGAGATGAAGCTGTAGATGGCTGCTGGGATTTTCAAGTTATATAGGCACACAATTATCATGGTGGTTGAGCTGGAAGCTATTAGACAAGGCCTTCTTCTTGCTTGGGATTTTGGCTATCGGCAAGTTGTGATGGAATCAGATTCGCTTGAGGCAGGCCATGCGATTTCCATTGGTGTTCTGCGGTCTCATCCCTCCCTCTATATCATTTCTGATATTTCTCATCCTTGTCTCAGAAATTGGTCTGTTTCTTTCGAGCACACTTTGAGAGAGGTTAGTCACGGGGCGGATTTCTTGGCAAAGTTGGGATCTTCTGGTGATATGTGTCTTTCAAGGTTCTTCCAGTTCCTCCTCAAGGCTTAACTGATATTCTCCATAATGATGCTCTTAGTTTAGTTCTTCTGGGACGTTAGTTTCTGTTTTGATGTCAACTGTCCTCTATACCAGAAAAAAAAAAAGATAGAATTGCCCATGCACATTTGATACAAAAAATTGCACATATATATCTAGTTTCAAGGTACTCTCGAGTGCAAGTTCAGTGGAGAGGACGACTGAAGAAATATCCTCAATTATCGTTTTGGTTTGTCGCAAGTAATGCCAAGGAGACCGATTTCTACAAATAACATCACTGTAATTACTGCTAAAAAAAGTGTTAGCGTTCCATGAATTTAAAACCTTCTTCATGAAGCTTTTTTAAAAACTCAAGTACCCCTAGCTTTACTACTTTCACACAAAACAGAGGAACTGTTGGAAGGGAAATTACGATGACGCACAAACCCCCGACGCTCCCAGGAACGAAAACATTCTTGTTTCTGAGTCCATTGTGGAACCGTGCTGGTGGATGTTCTGTATGAACAGACGAGTAATATTGATCGTAATTTACTTGAAAATAGTCATCAATGACTCGGTAAAAGCACTAACGACCCATTTGACATGATTTACAATAAACGACTTTCGAATTGAATCAAAATTAAAAACAAATTTCATAGATAACTCATGATAAGAGAGTTCAATTAGATGTTTGATTAAAAAAAAGAAAAAGATGGCTCTATAACAACTTTTTAAAGACAGGGTAACAATTATAAAGTTTAAATTAATAAGTTGAAAATCCTAACTTTCGATTGTGATGAAAGCAACAATTGTAATAATTTTATTATTTAACAAAGTTAAGCCTAGCCAAACATATTTATTATTTTAAAGGTTAAAAAAAAAACATTATGTAGAAATTACAGCAAACTAATTCGAGAGGGAACCTGAAACATGTATTCCAGCTAGACATCCACTTGTTTACAAACATTTCAAGGAGCGGCAAGAGAACCATTTCCAATGAGATGAATTTGCAGGAACCATTAAAAGAATAAAAAAAATGAAGCTTGAAATTAGAAAGTGGTTAAACCGAGGATGTTAACCCCAAAAGGTACGGATTTGCAAGCATATCCAGCCATATGTTCGGATCAGTAATCAATGTTTTTCCATCTAAACCTTATCAGGCGATAAATTTTCAAGGG
>Ga0325414_1001773_pt1 | contig 21362 bp, 9 predicted proteins | sample PopdelMetagenome_8_FD_206183 | JGI IMG/M metagenome (GOLD analysis project Ga0325414, IMG submission 206183) | Populus deltoides microbial communities from Bellville, Georgia, United States - Leaf-PdKOR-R3 | ecosystem: Host-associated > Plants > Phyllosphere > Phylloplane/Leaf | place: USA... | reverse complement strand
CTTTCAATTTCAGTACTTCAACTAATCAATCAATTCTTTTATTTATGTGATAGGCCTGCATTTAAGATGAACATTTACCATAAATTAAAGGTATCTTATATAATTAGATATGTTACTATAAAACATGTTTTAGTTAAGGAGTTATTGATACTTCAAGTGCAAAATAATGATATAAAACCTTGATAAAAATGCACTTTTAAGTACTAATCACTGCGAATTTGCGATTCGCTGCCGAATCTGAGTTTCCTGCAACGAATTAGCATTTGCTGCCGAATTGTGTGTCCTGCAACGACATTGTGATTCGCTGCCGAAACTGAGTTGGCTGCAGCGAAGTAGCATTCGCTGCCGAATTGCTTATTCTGCAGTGAATTTTTGGTTCACTGTCGAAATTAAGTTGTGTGCAGCAAAATAGCATTCGCTGTCGCAAAATTTATTGGCTGCAGCAAACCAGTTTTCGCTGCCGAAATTGTGGTGCAAGCAGTGAAACAGTTTTCGCTGCCAAATTGGCAGCCTGCAGCGAACCAATTTTTGCTGCTGAATTGGGCAGCCTGCAGTGAACCAGTTTTAGCTGCCGATTTCTACAGTATGCCTTCTTGGTAGAAATGACTTAAATGCTAGTAACAATTTCATGATATGATGGTGTAAAATGTGGAACACTTGAATGTGAACATATGAAATCTTGAAATATGTGTGGTGATGAATGTGAATTGAAGATGCAAATGAATTGATTGTGGCCATTGGTGTCTTGGGTGTTGTGACTGGGATTGGACCATCGCCAGGACAAGGACAGACCACAAGTGGAGCAGGTAGGTGGTTTCCACCTTTTTCCCATTTTGATGTTTATGTTTTGAAATGATTCACTTGTGATGATATTTTATTTAAATCCTTGTTGTAAGAGGAAATGACGAAGAAGAGTTGGATAAATTCTTGATGATTGTCGAAACGACTATGAAATGTCGAACAAGTTCTTGATGAATGTTGAAACAATGGTGAAAATGTTAGAGTTCTAAAATGACCCATTTGAGGTGAACATCTTATTGAGTTATGATGAATACTAAACCGAATATGAGATGTTGTTGGGGCTATTATGAATTTGGGCTGCTAATGAATGGTAATATGAGCAGTACGAAGGATCTACTTTTGTATTCTTATTGAATGTAATGGTGATGAATGATTGTATGAGTATTATGAAGGATCTACTGTTTTATTATATTGAATGTAATTGTGATGAATGTATTACCAAGGATCTACTGTTGTATTCTTATTGAATGTAATGATGATGAATGATTGTATGAGTATTATGAAGGATCTATCGTTTTATTATATTGAATGTAATGGTGATGAATGATTGTATGAGTGTTATGAAAGACCTACCGTTGTATTGTATTGAGGGTTAATTACCACAAATGGTGGTGTGAGTATTACGGGGGATTTATTGTTATGTTGCATTAAACATTAACTGTCATGAATGGTTGGATGAGTGATACGAAGGGTATTGTTGTGTTATACTGAATGCTAAACCATTATGGGATGTTTGGTTCTGCATTATAAAGGATCTATCATCGTGTTACGGAATGATAAACTAATAGGAAATTGTGGTACGAGTATCCCAAAGGGTCTGCTATTATGTTGTAGGGGAATGTCAAATTGTCATAAATTCTTTGATGAAACAATGATTAGCTTTAGCTAATGGCATCCGAATGGATGACCGGAACAAACAATTGATAAGTTTCGACTAATGGCATCCGAATGGATGACTGGGATAAATGATTGATTAGCTTCGGCTAATGGCATCCGAATGGATGACCAGAACAAATGATTGATTAGCTCCGGCTAATGGCATCTGAATGGATGACCGGGTTAAATGATTGATTAGCTCCGGCTAATGGCATCCAAAGCGGATGACCGGGTTGAACAAAGATTAGCTTCGACTAATGGCATCCGAATGGATGACCGGAATAGATGATTGATTAGCTCCGACTAATGGCATCCTAAATGGATAATCGAGATTAATAAACGATTAGCTATGGTAATGGCACCATAGATGAACTACCAGAATGAATAAATGATTAGTTTCGATAAATGGCATCCTAAATGGATACTCGAGATGAATAAATAATTAGCTACGGTAATGGCACCCTAGATGAATTACCGAATGAATAAATGATTATCTTTGAAAAATAGCATCCTAAATGGACAATCGAGATGCATAAATTACTAGCTTCAGCTAATAACATCCTAGGTGGATAATCGAGATGAACAAATGATTAACTAAGACTAATGGCACCCTAGTGGATGACAGGATGAATAAATAATTGGCTTCGGCTAATGGCCTCCTAAGAAGATAGTCGGATTTGAGTGTATGAGTTAGTTTTAAGAACTGATGTGTTCATGTATACTACGTTTCGTATATACTAAGTATATGAAAGGACTATAATGGTTATGCTTTAAACAAAGAAAAACATTAATTCGGCTAACGGCATTCGAGATGAACGATCGGGTTTGAGTACTGCGATTAGCCTCGGTAATTGATGAATTATTAACGGTGGTATGTACATAAGTAAAGGGAAATTAAAGAATTATGCTTTTTGGTCCATGAATGAAATGTGACTTTAATCTTGTTTTATTATGTTTTCTTAAATGGCCTATAATGCTTAAAATTACCTTGTGTTGTAACAGGGACATCATACCAATATGGTGCGTAAGGAAATTCATTTCATAGCTCACGCATTTCGAAAAGAATTATATACTCGCATATTATGGGTGATATGAGTTCTGCATGAACGGACATGTAAATCACTCAATTAGTCATCCGATCCTTTTTGTAAAAACTAGTAAATAAATATTAAAATGGAATACAGACAAGAATATACGAACAAGTTGATATGAAGTGTATGAATACTCATATGAGGTATTCATCTAATAAGGAAGTCATGTTGTAAGAATCACATGCGGTTAGGATAACAAAAGTACTAGTTGTGTAACTTGTTGTTCGACACTCTTGTATGAACTCGTGATGATATGAGATTAGAACAAGAATGAGAATTTATGAATATGTCAATATGATGTAATGTAAAAAAAAAAATCCAGTGACTTTGGCCTTGAAAAGGCTGGGTCATTACATATGCAGTCTGTTAGCATCCTTTACCAACAGCTCCTTACTTTTGGTAAGATGTTTGGGCTTGACACTAATGCTGTAAAATCTTCTATTTTCTTTGATGGTGTTGGGGAAGGCATTAAACATTCCATTTTACACCATATCGGGTTTTCAGAAGGTAGTTTTCCTTTCAAATACCTTGGAGTTCCTCTAAATCCTCACAGATTATTGGCTAGTTAGTATTTTCCTCTCTTGCATAAGCTGGAATCATCAATTCAGAGTTGGATTGGAAAGCACGTTTCTTATGCTGGCCGGCTTGAGCTAATTAGATCAATTTTACATTGCATGGTCCAGTTCTGGATTAGTATCTTCCCAATGCTGGGTTTAGTCATCAGTAAGATCAACAGCTGATGCCGTAATTTTCTATGAAGTGGGAACCCTTGGACTAATCACTCTACTCTCGTTGCCTAGAGAAAGGTGTGTTCGCTAAAAAATGAAGGCGGTCTAGCTCTTTTTGATATCAAGGCCAGGAACAAGAGTTTTTTAGCACGGCAGCTTTGGAACATACACCTTAAATCGGACTCTCTTTGGATTCAATGGGTTGATCATTACTACCTCCCTCATCATTCCATATGGGCTTCAGATATAAGGAAAACATCATCCCCTCTATGGAAGTCCATTTACATCCTCAGAAATCAACTGGTAGAATAGTGTGGAGGAATTTTTAAAGCAACTGCTACTCTTCAAAGTTGGCATAATGGATTAGGGACTTTTATTGTAAATGCACATGAGTTTTTCAAATTTAAAGGCAATTGTGTCTAACAGGATAAGATTGTCTGGGAGCAGTGGTCTATGCCTAGATATAACTTCCTTTTATGGCTTGTTGTACTTAGTAAACTCAAAACAAGAGATACACTTATCTTTATCTCCACAGAAAATTTGTGCACCCTATGTACACAACAAGAGGAGTCCCATGATCATCTTTTTTTCAGTTTTGTATAGACCTCACTATTATGGAGCAGGATTAGGTGTTGGCTTCAGATCAATCGGGCTATGTCTACGCTTAATAGCGCCATTAAAGGTCTCAATTGTAGAAGTAACAGCTTACAACAAAGAATGAAAAGAGTGTCACTATCCCTGCTTGTATACCTGATTTGGGAAGAACAAAACTGAAGAATTTTTTAACATTTTTCCAAAATAGTTGACGCTATCTTCCACAAGTTTCAGATATTGTTCTACATAGTTCTCCACTTTCATGAAAATGACCACTCTCTGTACCACGTTACTGAATGAATGGGGTTTTGTTCCTACTAGGGTTTGTGATTGTAGGTTTTCTTTTTTCGATCACCATAGCCTGCTGGTCGCTGTTGTTGTACATACTATTTTTGTTGATTCTGATGCTCTTTATCTTTAAGTTATTCATAATTTTGAATGGCTTCATGATTCATTGATGGTCTAACGTGAGGATGACAGCTTCGTTTCTCTAGGAGATAATGGCCCGACACTGATTACTAGGTACCCTGATGATATGAATCCTTGCATGGCTTTCCATGGTTCTCTGCATAATATTGTTCTTCCCTATGGGTAGCTGATTTGGGGTGAACTTTGTCAACACATTTATGTTCTAGCTTTTTAATATGTTGTCAGCCTTGCGTGGCATATATATCTTTTTCTAGGAAGTTTGTTCCCTTTACTGTTTTTTTTTTTTCAGGGTGCGTGTTGCCCTCTTCTTTGTATATTTTTATGTACTTGATGTTTTTCTCAGCATGGTCGCTTTTGATCTAAATATATACTTACATTTTGATTTTAAAAAAAAAAGTAAAATAGCTAAAGCATATAACAAAAAGGTTAGGCCCCAGGGTGTTTAAAGAAGGATATCTGGTGTTGAAGAAGATCCCAATGATATCGGGAGAATATCAGAGTAAATAGCCGCCAAACTACGAGGGACTATATGTGGTGAGAAATGTTTTTTTTTAGGAACCTTAATTCTAACCAATATGGACAGAGAGGATCTATCTAGACCTGTAAACTCTGATGTTGTAAAAAAATACTATACCTAATGTATTATTCCCATCTATTTCTAAAATTGAAGTTTGGCTAAGACTTCTTTGATGTGTTTCCCTTTTTCTTTAAAAATTATGCATGATTTTATGTTTTCACAAAAACATTTTGGAAAATAAAAGTTTTAGTACAAAAGCAAAAGCCAAATTGATGTTTGTTTTAGTTAATAAGTTTTAGGAATTCAAGTGACTCTATTGAAAGATAATTTTACTCTCAAAGACAAAACCTAAAAAACAAACAACCCACGTAATAAAGCTAAAGTCTTAGCTGAACAAATAATTTTGCATGGAAAAGCAAAGTTTGTCGATCCTAAACGCACGCATTTGAAATGAGAAAAGACCATCTTTGATCATCCTTTCACAACTCTAAAATATCCATTGCAGTTTCTATTGAGCCTAATAAGTTTTTCTTGAGAAAATAACCCTGACTAAGATCACACCCCATGCTAGAGACAAGTGCAAGAATCATGAAAAAGTAATCAAATATGCAAAATAATCATCAATGATTAAAGGTGCCCAAATAATGTTGGGGGCATGAAACAAAACAATTTCAAAAGGTCAAAAGGTTTAAGCATATTATAAAAAAATAGCAAATATGATGATAGTACTCAAAATAAAAGATAACAAGCCTAGGCTTGACACTAGAGAGCACAACAGACTATTTCACAAGTCAATTCTAAGGTCCGAAAATCCACAAACCAAAAGAGGTTGGGAAACAAGCATCAATGATTCTTAGTCTTGAAATTCCTTGAACACCTTTTGAGCCTACAAATACTCTTTTTCTTTGTAACCATGAACCAAATCATATGTTACATGCCTAATCAAGCCCTTTCTGATCAAAGGAAAGCAATTTAAATGGATAGGCAATGTTTTCCCATGTGAAACAAGCTCTATTATTCATAAAATGAATGTTTTGAAGATTGGTTCTCTGAAACTCTCAAGTTAAAGTGTGAACCTTCTTGACCAAATAGGATATGAAACAAACATTACTTCATAGTTTCACCAAAAGAATATGAAATTTCTCAAAGACCTGATAATGGGAATCGCTTAAATTCTTTTTAGAACAGGTTTGCTTTAAATCAATGTCAAAATGGTTCTTGTTCTTGGAATGGCTTTAAAGTTTCAAAAATTTTCCAAGAAAGCAATCCTTGTAAATAACCAATCACTTCCCGTTTGGCATCATCCTTAGAAAAAACTCAAAAGCTTAGAATACTCGAGGATATGATCAGGCTGGAGCAATCCAATAAATATAATAGGACTGACTTCATAATTCTCTTTCTGAGAAGATAGAGGATGTTGAACAAAATTGATCTTTAAGCAGGGAGGAATGAAGATACAATCTAAAGATCTGTTATTTCCAGAGATCAAAACCGCAAGTGATGGCTTGAGTAAGCGAAAACAAGAAGCCACTAAAGCTAGTTAAAAGAGATCCAACTCCAAAAAAGGGAAATTCGTGAAGAAAAAGGAACCTATATTTCTCATGTAAGTATACATGCATCATATTGCATTGCATTTGGGTCCTTATTGAGAATATAAGGAAAAAGAATCTCTAATGCATTTGTAGTTTACCAACCCTATCTTTTTTAATGTGTCTTTGAGCCCTCAACCATCTCAAATAATGCGTTTTTAGCCCTATTTCTCTTTCTTTTTTAATGGGCTTTTGAGCCCTCAACCATCTTAGATAGTGAACTTTATAGCCCCATTTCTCTTCCTTTTAAGAGCACTTTTGAGCCCTCAACCCAAATAGTATGCCTTCTAGCTTTATCTCATCTTTTCCTTCAAAATGCAATTTCTAGCCCTCGCATCCTGAATAATGCACATTTTAGCCCTATCTCATCTTTCCTTTTAAGCGCGCTTTCTAGCCCTCACATATCAAATAGTGCGCTTTCTAGCCCTACTTCATCTTTTCCTTCAAGGTGCGTTTTCTAGCCCTTGCATCCTAAATAATACGCCTTCTAGCCCTATCTCATCTTTTCTTTCGAGTGCACTTCCTAGCCCTCACATATCAGATAATATACTTTCTAACCCTATCTTATCTTTCATTTCAAATGTGCTTTTTAACCCTCGCATATCAAATAGTGCGCTTTCTAGCCCCACCTCATCTTTTCCTTCAAGGTGCGCTTTCCAGCCCTCGCATCCTAGATAATACGCCTTCTAACCCTATCTCATCTTTTCTTTCAAGTGTAATTTTTAGCCCTTACATATCAGATAATGCGCTTTTGAGCTCCATCTCATCTTTTCCTTCAAAGTGCACTTCCTAGCCCTCGTATCCTAGATAGTGTGCCTTCTAGCCCTATCTCATCTTTCCTTTCGAATGCGCTTTCTAGCCTTCACATATCAGATAGTACATTTTCTAGCCCTATCTCAGTTTCCTCTGAGCGCGCTTTTAAGCCCTCACTTCAAACATTTTCAGAAGGATTGACCATTTCTTGATTTTGTGAGTCCAATATATTTTATTCCTTTTTATTCTTTACAAAGCTTACAATCTAAAGTCTCTTACGAAACTTCTTATCGGAAACATTGTAAAGAGAGGGGCAACTGTCATAACCCATTTATGAGTTATTCCCCCTAAATTTATATTTTTTTTCTTCTCAAAATAAAATAATAATAGTAAAGAGATTAACGACATGGAAAAAGCTGGCTGAGGAGGGATTTCAAATATAGAAAAATCAAGCTACAATTTTGGATGGAATCGAGAGCCTTATTGTATCTCATTATACCCAAATTGGAGAGGCAACACAGATTTAAGGACAAATTAAATCATTATTGGATGAATCTGCATAAAAATTAAGTCTAAGGACATAATTAGATTTTTAATAGGCCAATTTGATTTAATCATGGTCTGAATTAAAGTTTAATTATGTTTGAAAATTAATTTGGGTTCAATTGAAGGATTTAATTAGGTGTAAAGACTTAAATATACTTTAAATGAGTCAAATTAATTTTGTTAGGAACTTAATTGGTGAAACATTAAGTCTAGAAGCCCAAATTAGACTTTGGAATTTTAGAAGACCAAATTTAATTTTTACAATGTCAATTGATTCAAATCATGGGTAAAATCACAAGAATATTAAAGTTTTAGGATCAATGAAAGGCTAAATTGAAGAAATTCGCAGCCAGTGATCATTTTGAAAAAGGTGTCGAACTCTGGGGACAAAATTGAATGAAATTAGGGGTGAAATTGAAGAGATTTAAAAGTTTAATGGTCGATTAAGAGCTCAATTAAAGAAATTCGCAGTTATTAACCATTTTGAAAAGGGTGTTGAACTCTGGTGAACCAATTGACTGAAATCAGGGGTGAAATTGAAGAGATTTGAAAGTTTAAAGGTCAATTAGATGTTAAATTGAAGAAATTCAAGACCAAGGACCAAAACAAAAAAAAGGTGCTAAAATCTAGGGCTTACATTGAAGTTCATCAAGGGTAAAATTGCACAAAATTGAAAGTTTAAAGAAAATCAAAGGTGTAATTAAGAGAAATCACAAATTGAAGGACTAGATTGAACTTTACCAAAACAGCACTGTTTTTAGTAACTGTTCATCTTCTTCTTTAGTTTTGTTCGAAAAGACTACTCAGAGAGCTACTTTTCAGAGGCATTTAATGCTTCATCTCTCCATCAAATTTGACAAAACTTGCACGAAAATGATGGCCTAACATCTAACTACACCCTAGTATGGTCCTTTCTGGTCGATTGACACCACATCGGTTGTGACGTCGGCCTAAAAAGGCCAGCTCATACAGCCTTCAATTGTCAAATTTTAACAGTTCATGATGCTCACTTTGAGTCAACGGTTGGGATCCTTCGAGGCTGAATCAAGAGTCAAGATTTGGCACCATTAAAGATACAATACCCCTTTTCCATATCCTTTAAATAAGGTTGGATTCCATGCTCTGAAGAGTGACACGACCAAAAGATTGATGTCTTCTCCCAAGTGCAGGAGTGTCGAAGTAATAAATAACCCGGTAAAACCGGGGTCGAACCATAGGGAGGTTAACTATATAATAAACTTAGCTAAACATAATGAAGAAGAGAAACATAAATAAACAAGATAAGAACTTAAATAAGATATAAACTAACTATACAACATAAATCTAGATTGACCATTTAACAAGCAAAGTATTAACAGTGAATAAGATAACAAATACAAAACATGTTAGTATCAAACATTAAAGTCCATGTTGAGTTTATACTATACTTATTCTTACATCATTAGTGTAATATTTTCACCTTGACATAATAAACTTAGCTAAACATAATGAAGAAGAGAAACATAAATAAACAAGATAAGAACTTAAATAAGATATAAACTAACTAAGTAAAGGAATGGAAATGAAAAGCATAAACAAGAGATTAATATAAAAAAAAAAATTAAGCATTACAAAAATATAAAGAAAGCAAGAGCATGATCTTGATCTGAAAATCAAGATGCCTAAATGCGTTGCAAATGCTTCCTTTTATAGGCTAAAATTCGGAACTATTGATTTGATGACTAATTATTGAATGGGTGGCCACATCTTGACTTGATGACAATCCTTATCTTCTTGTCTGAACAAAACATCATTGCTAAAGTCAGAATTTGAATAGATTGTCCACATGAAAGTTCTAGGAAATTGTCTCAGCTTTCTAAAAAAAAAGAATCGGTGCATTTGGAGTTCTAGAACTCGAGATATGGGTTGAACACTGAACAATGTCTAGGCTGCACGTCAAATTCTGACTTCTTCGTTGTTGCTAAGATTTGTACTTCCAGATAGCAGAATTGAGTCTTGGACTCCCATGAATGTTTTAGGCCTATGTCTTAGCTTTCTACCCATATAAACCAAATTGAAATCCAAGATCTACAGCTCCAGATATGACACAATGACTGAATAGTGTTCCAGTTTGGACTGAACCAGCATCTCTTTTCTAAGCTTAACCCTTTCTTTGTCTTCTCAATTTCAGTAGTTGAACTCATCAATCAATCATTTGATTTATGTGATAGGCCTACATTTAAAATGAGAATTTATCATAAATTAAAGTTATCTTTTATTATCAGACTTGTTATTATAAAACATGCTTAAGTTAGGGAATTTAATGATACTTTAAGTGTAATATGATGATGTAAAACCTTGATAAAAATGCATTTTTAAGTACTAATAAAAGAGGAAGAAAATCAGGTGCAAAGTTGATGAAAAAACCTAGCCTCCCTCCCCAGTTTTTTTTCTTTATACCATTAGTTCTCTCTCTTCCCCCTCTCCCCCTGCTGCCTCTTCAACCAACACAACCTCTAAACTATCGTGAATGACTACAACACAACCTCCTCCACCAATCCATCTCCTCACTAGTGATAGAAACAGTCACCGCAAGCTTCTCTCTCTTCTCTTCAAGCTTCTTAATTTTCCTCCTCCAGCAGCTAACGTCGGCCATCATTTCTTCCATCAACGCTTCCTGAGACACCGGTCAAACCTCCTCATGATAGTTGAAACCCCCACGCTAGGTAATCTTCCTCTTCTTTTCTCTTCTTCTTCAACCTTCCCTCTTCCCCCTCCCTCACCGCTGCATCTAGAATTCATTCTATATGCAGTAGCAAAATTAATTAACGTGGTCGCTGGGCTAGGCCCATTTCGGCCCAACTCATACGGCTGGGCCAGGTCTAGCCTAGCACATAAAAAAAAGACTGGTTTGTTGGGTCGTTATTCGCCCAACCTAAACCGGTTGGGTCCAACCGAGATGGTTAGGCCAGCCTAGCCCATAAAAAAGAGCAACCATGTCTGTTGGGCCGCTATCAACCTAACCCAAGTCAGTTAGGTGGCCCAGCCCAATATATTTAATAATAATATAATAATATAACAAAATTCATATTTTCCAAATAGCATTTTAAGAATATTTTTGGGCTCCTTGCGTGTTTTTCCCAACAATTTTGCATAATATCAGGCGTAGACTTACACTGTGAGATATAGATCCGGTATTTAAAATATCAGGTTTCCTCTAAAATTTCAAAAACAAAAAATTCAAAAAAAAAAATTTCATTAAAAAAAATGTTTTGTTTTTGCATATGGCTAAATCCTAAAAGTTTTTCAAGCATATTTTCCAAAAGATAAAAATCACAATATTTTTATCATGCTTTTTTTAAAAGTTGGATATCGTAACCTGTTTATGATTATCCATTAGGATTTGGCCAAAATACAAAAACTCAATAACAATTATTATGTTTGGAATGTTAGGAATAAGTTATATTTAGGAAATAAATGTGATGCTATAATTTGGATATGCGATGCTATAATTTGAACCTTAGAATAATTAAGGTTACACCAAAATAAGGTAGAGACTCTCTCATTAAAGGAGATCCACCTTAGACCTTAGAAAAAGACCAATGGATAAAAATACAACCTAGAAAAACAATTAAACAACAATGCAGCTTACCTTAGGTAGGGTGCACTGGGGGTGATGCGTCTTTCCCTTACACAACCAGCCCCTTACCTAGACTCTCGCAGACCATAGGTTTTCTAGTAACCATAATACTAGGGTGGGGACTCCTGAACTTCATAATCATAACTTTATGATTATACTCAAAACCCTTTCCCTTTCCAACACCTCTCAGGAGGATCATCCACCATTCGACGTCGCCCCGCAACACATAGAAAATCACATACATGTTGAAGAGGCCAGATTGCTATGACATGGACCTCTTAGTTTTTACAAGGAAAATCAGTGTAAATGATCTTCTAAGTGAAGTAATCAAGGTATTTAAAGCAATCTTAATGCCACCTCTAAGACATGTTTCCTCATAAGAACTTTCCTCATACCTATCACTCAGATCACCTCAAAATGTATAATCCTTGATAAAAATATAAGTTTATTGAATATGAATGACTTATTCAAAATAATTATTTATTCTCTCCAGATGATAATTGAAGGCCTCTCAAAATGTATCCTAGAAAAGGAATAGATGTAATCTCCACGGTGCTATATGCACCAATCTCCAAGTAATAGATGTAATCTCCTCAGTGCTATATGCATCAATCTCTAAGGGATAGATATAATCTTCCCAGTGCTATATGCACCATTCTCCAAGGGGTAGATGTAATCTTTTTAGTGTTATATGCATCAATCTTCAAGGGATGGATGTGATTAGTCTTCCCAATACAAATAGCAACATTGTGTAATCACCACTCTCAATGGGGAGCTCTCATGTCCCATAAAAAAAAAGATCATGATGGCTACTCTTTAGTGGAGGGCTTTTAGCCCCATGAAAATACTAGGAACATTACATGCTCTCACTCACTGAGAACCTATAATCACTTAGAAGTTTCTAAGTATATGTTTATCTTCATTGGATTCTGCATAACCACTTAGAAATTTATATAGATAATAGGCATGGTACCTTCAATCTCTTAGAAGTTTTCTAAGTATAGATTATTGGTCTTTTCTATATGAAAGAATTTCTTTTAGTCTAGATGCATATTTCTCTATATTTTTCTTAGCTTACCCCCTTTCTTATACAAGCAAAACTCACTACTCTACCTGAATTGAGAGATTAATTAAAGTCTTTGCATACTATTATATCGCAAAGACTATGGGGGCTACTAATGAACCAAGTTTTTATTAGTATATCTTTACCAAAAAACATCAAATCAAGAAAGATTTATGGGTATAAATTTTCTGGAACACAAGTGTAAAACCTAACAAAACAAAATTGTATTAGGCCGACTTATGCTAGGTAAGAATTAAGGGAAACAAACTGGCCCTAGGTTAGCCAAAAAGGAGGACAAGAATAAGAACAACCCACACCCAAACATTCCCATCACATTTAAGAGGGGGTATAAATTCAAGGAGAGGAAAAGGAGATGACTTTTCCTTTCCCCTGAGGCCGACAACAACCTAGCTACAATAGCCTCCTCATTTAAAAAAAAAAAACTACCCAAATTAGCTTACATGACATCCTTCTTGAGTGTGTGAGTGAATAGAGAGTTAAAGAAAGGAGTGATGACCGAACACATAAGAGAATAAGAAGCCTAAAGGGATGGCTGGAGCAACAGAAAAAAGGGAGAAAAAAACAAGAGGAAGAGAAGAAGAAAATCACCAAAACCTTCCCTGGAGTTGTTAGAGATCGTGTGGTAAAAGTAGTATCACTCCTTTGGTTGCTACTTCATGGTTTTAGACAATGAAAAGAGAGAAAACTCAAAAGTGAAAGACTCAAGGTTCTTGCACCTATAAATTTGGAGAGACTAAATGAGAAGATTATGGAAGAATAGAGGGAGAAGGGAACACAATTTTAGAATCATTACTAGGAAAAATAGCGATGAATATGAATGAGCAAATCCTAACTAAAGGCCAGCCAATTGAAATAATGAAAGGAGATGAAATGAAGTGATGAAATGTGTAATTTGTGATCTTGTTAGGCTTCTAGAAATATGTTTGGGCTGAAACAAAATTTATGTTTATGTTAATGTATTGATTCTGCATATATGATTGAAGAACTTGTGTGAAAGTGAGATGAAGTGATGGGATGCGCAAAATTATGACCTTGTTAAGCCTTTAGAGACATGTTTGAGCTGAAAAAAAAAATATGTTATGTTAATGCTTTGATTTTGGTTATGTGATTGATGAACTTACATGATTATGAACCAAGTGAATGAGTGTGTGATTATAGCATGTTGTTGTGAGCATACTTGTGATAGAAATAATGAATTACATGAGTAAACTAGGAAGAAAATGGGCAGCAATGTCCGACTAAAAAGGGGAAGAACCATGATAGAAATCTTGCATGATGAACACTCTTAGGGAATCAAGATATAGAATGGAAATGAGACTCTTGCATAATGAAGAATTCCTATTAGAATGTGTTTGATAAATTGGAATGACACAATTATTGACAATGAAGAGAATAGTTGTTGGCAAAACTAGGTTCGGCCATGGACCATTAGGTGAAAGAATCCTTGGGAAAATGTACATGTTCAATTGATCTTTCATTGTGTGACAACCTTATGATAAACTTGATGAATTGTGGATAGTAAGTATTTCTTACTCTTACTCATGTTAGGATATCTTTAATAATATGGTTAAGTACAAACTATCGTCATGAAATAGGGACACCTTTATCGACTTTACTTTGTAAAGTCAAATATGATTTGGTTATGGTCTATGTCCGAACTAGGTTGGAGTGTCGATAGTAACTTAGTTTTCGCTGACAATTTTCTGTGTCAATAGTGACTTAGTTTTCATTGATGATTTTTTTTTATCAAATGTAAAAATATATAAAAGATCAAAAATTACATCTCTGATAACCCACAAGAAACCAGAAAATAAAACATAAAAAGAACCCAAATTGGAACAAAGGGAACAAGCTCTCTAAACAAAAGAAAAATCAAAAGCTGCCAAAAGATGGTTAGATTGGCAACCCGATCCTAGGGGAGGTGCCCAGCCTAACCAAATAATACAACTGGAAACCAAGAAAAAACCATAAAAATATACATAATACAAAGAGAAAGACCCGAAGACTTTAATGACAGGCCCACCAGCAATAAAACCAACACGTTAAACATGAATGGCCAAGGCTTCACCATGCAATCACGTAGCGGAAGGAAAGTGGTTCTCCTAGAAATGAAGAACCATGAAGAACTAAAATTGAAACTTACAGGAGAAAACATCTACTGGCTTGGAAACATGCTCAACCATGAAGACTGAGAGCTCTTTCTTCATGTAAACAAAACAGAGCAGAAGAAAACCCAACGACAAAGACAACTGTAACAAGCGATGAAGACTAACACCTTTCTCATGCAGCAACATGGTAAAGAGAGTGGTCTATTTCATAGAAGTGCAAAATTATGTAGAAAAGTATTTGAAATCTTCGGAATGTGGCATCTATGGAGGTGGACTTGTGTGCAAAGATGCGGTTGTTTCTTTCATCCCAAATCAAACACACAAGTAGGGCAAGGGACACTTATCTCATTCTCAGCTGCAGCCCTTTACTCCTACCATTGAGACCTCTGATGGAACTGGAAAGTGTGGACATAGCCCGATTGATTCTTAACCAGCTCTTAGCTCGACTCCATAGTAATGAAGTCTAGTCGTAGTTGAAAAAAAGATAGGCATGTGTCTCATCATCTCTACTGCATAAAGAACAAAGAGTTTCTATGGAGAGGTAGCTGAGCTGGTCCTTTATTCGGAGTCTACCAAAGGCTGCGAGCTATAGAATGAATTTAGTTCGAGGCAGAGACCATTCCTCCCAAACAACCCTAATCCACTGGACACTCTTACCTTTAAATTTGAAGAACTCATGAGCATTAACAATCCCCGAACCAATATGCCAACTTTCAAGAGTATTGATTGCAGCATGAATGTCTTCGCATTGTTCTACTAGTTGGTTTTTTAGAGTGCAGATGGACTTCCACAGAGGTGGTGAAGTGCTCCTTACACCCACAGCCCAGTTTGTGGTATGAGGAATGTAATAATGTGCCACCCAATGTATCCACAAAGAGTCTGATTTAAGGTGAAAGTTTCATAGCTGATTTGCCAAAAAAACCCTTGTTTCTTGCCTTGATATCTAGGAGAGCCAGGCCACCTTCTTGTTTGGGAAGACAAACCTTTTTCCAGGAGACAAGAGCAGAGTGAGGCGAACAAGTGTTCCCGGACCAGAGAAAGCTACGATAAATGCTATTGATCTTGGTAATAACTATACCCGAAATCAGAAAGATACTGGGCCAAAATTGAACCATGCCATGCTGAACTGATCTAATGAGCTCAAGGCGACCAGCATAGGAAAGGTGTTTCCTCATCCAACTCTGAATAGATGATTCCAATTTCTGCAGGATAAGGGAGAATTGACTAGCCAATAATTTATGAGGACTTAGAGGGACCCCGAAATATCAGAAAGGAAAACTCCCTTCTAAAAAGCCAGCAAGGCATAAGATGGCAAGCTTAACACTTTCCCCCCACTCCACCAAAGTATATAGAGGACTTTGCAGCATTAGTATCAAGGCCGAACATCCGTCCAAAAGCAAAAAGTTGCTGGTTTAATATGCTAACTAAATGCATATCACACCGGCAGAGTAATAGGACATCATCTACAAAAGCTAAGTGGCTGACCCCTCGAGCACAACATTTAGGGTGGAAATTGAAGTCAGTGTGCTGTGAACTCTGATTAAGCATCCTGGAAAAGTATTCCATACAAGCAATAAAAAGATAGGGGGGAAAGGATCTCCTTAACGAACTTCGCATTACCCCTTAAAGAAACCATATAAATTCCCATTAACAACAACAGAAAAGGAAGCAATCTCAATACATTACATAAGGAGCCGGACAAAACGAGGAGGGAAACCCAATAACAGCAGGACTTGTCGCAGAAAAGACCACTAAACAGAGTCAAAAGCCTTTCTGAAATGAATCTTGATAATACATCTAGGGGATGCCCTCTTCCTCCCATAATGTTGTAGAAGCTCCTGCATGAGGTGGATATTGTCAGCCATATTCCTTCCTCCTAGAAAAGCATTCTGGGCAGGGTTGATGATATCCTGAAGAGCATATGCCATTCTCCCCGCAAGAATCCTGGAAATAACCTTATAAATAACATTGCAACAAAAGATCGACTGAAAATCAATTGCCAAGTTAATATTGGATGATTTTGGAACAAGGGCAATGATTGAGTGGTTAACCTGCTTGAGAAACTCTCCAAATGCAAAAAAAGTCCTTAACCGCGGCATATAAATCTCCTCCAACTATACTCCATGCTTTTTGATTCGACAGTGACTTAGTTTTTTATTCCTTCTTGATAATACTTTATTGATGATTTTTTATTCGGCAATGACTTAGTTTTCGTTGATGATTTTCTGTGTTAGCAATGACTTAGGTTTCGCTAATGATTTTTTGTGTCAACAGTGACTTAGTTTTCGCTAATGATTTTCTGTGTCGATAATGACATAGTTTTTGCTGATGATTTTTTGTGTCGGCAATGACTTAGGTTTCACTGATGATTTTCTGTGTCAGCAGTGACTTAGGTTTCACTAATGATTTTCTCATACCAGAAATGATTTGGTTCTCGTAGACGATTCCAGCATCAACTTGGCCTAACCCTACTACGAGACTCAAGAATTAAACCCTAGGATTTCTGTGGGCAACCTAAATTTAAAATTAAGAAGAATGTTTGGATATGATGACTTTCATTGTATAACTATATGATATGTGGAACACTTGAATGTGAATATGTGTATTCTTGGGATATATATGGTATTGGTCTATGCAATTACTAAATATGAATATATTGATTAGCAATCATTAGATGTATCAGGCGGTGCGACTGGAATCAGACCTTCTACCGAACGAGAACACCCCACGGGAGGAGTAGGTAGGTAGTCTCCACCCTTTTCTGTAATTATGTTAGATCTTCCTAATGAATTGCATATAAATTGACCAAGATTGAGTAATGTGATTGGCTTCAACTAATAGTATCTGTGATGGATGACCGGGATTGAGTAATGTGATTGGCTTCAACTAATGGTATCCATGATGGATGACCGAGATTGAGTAATGTGATTGGCTTCGGCTAATAGTATATGTGATGGATGATTGGGATTGAGTAATGTGATTGACTTGGGCTAATGGTATTTGTAATGGATGACCGAGAATGAATAGAGTAATTAATCTCTACTAATGGTGTCCTTATTGGTTATTCTCATTGGATAACCGAGGTTGAATGGAAAGATTAGCCTCGACTCATAGTATATTTATTGGATAATCAGGATCAAATGACAAAAAAGAAAGTATACATCTGGGTGATGACACTCAGGTTTATGGACCAAGGGAGACCGAGGAACCCACCTGGGTCTCTAAAATCAAGTCAATCAAATAGGACGTGCTAATAAGATTAATATCGCTCGATGAAAGCAAAAATGATCATATTATATGAAGTTAATGAAAAGAGCTTATTTACCTAAGTTAATAATGAATTTGAAATTATGTTCTTCAGCTTATTATTATTATATTGAAGATTATTCTTTATTCTTATATTATATTTGAATTGTAACAGGTACGTCACATAGCCATGGCATATAGGAATTATGTTCCGCATGTTTTGATATAAACCATGTAATCATGGCATATAGGAATTATGTTCCGCATGTTTTGATATAAACCATGTAATCACATGTTTAGGATGATATGGATTTTGTGTAACAATGTATTAGTGTGAAATTACCGATCGACATTTTTGTAAAAACTTGTGATAATGACTTTCTGAAAATAGGGATGTAAACATATATGAATGATGACATAATGATATGAATGTATTGTTTATATACCCTTTATGGCAAAGATGTTGGATTATGTGATTATATGAGTATTACACTATATTAATTAATGATGTCTATGTGTTCCCTCTACAATCATTAACGGAAAAAAAATTATCAACATTTTCACATTGTTAACCCTTTTCACTATGTCATAAATTGATGAAAAATCTTGAGACATTACAACAAGCATAATCCAGTGAAGGTGCATTGGGTCTGGCACTAACCAGGCCCAGCCTCGATTGGGTGTGGCAGTGTGTCAAGCCCTAGGTATGACTGTCAAGCCCCAGACACACCCAAGAGAATGAGCATCCTCCCTTTGACTCACCCAATGGACGGACCCAACCTCCTTTAGGCTCACCAAGAGAAGGACCCACCTCTCTTAGATCTAGCCTAAGGGAAGAGCCCAGCTTCCATGGACTCATCTACATTTGACATCAGCCTAATCTCTTTACACCTTTTAGGTGTATAAAAATCCTCTAGTGACCCACCATATTTCCATCAAATATTAATACATATGTAAGGGATATTTATCCCTCATTAAATGTTATCACGGTAAAATTACACTTCAGACCCTTCCTCTTCATAAAAGGACAAGATTTAGGGGCTATAAATACACCATGAGACCTCCACAACAAAGGTTCACAATCTTCATTCTTTACTATATATATATTTTCAGAGCATCTCTCTCTATAATATTATTGTATTTTATCTTCTAAAAAGATAGTTTTTTAAGCATCGGAGAATCCCCACATCCATCAAAGGAGACCTTTTACAGGTACTGGTCACAAGCTACATTGGTTTACCAAGCACCAAGTATAAGCTATCAACCACCTTGGTTAGGGAAAATAGATGAAATTGCTAGGAGTAATTGATTAACCAATTATCCAACCTGGAAGCCCTGTTCCTAAGCTACTTGTATTTTTTTTTTTTGGACATTATCATTGAAAAGTTTAATTTTAAAATTACAAGAATCAAAACACAAAATTGCATGAGCACATTGTTGTTATAACTATAAACTAGCTTAGCTGGTTAGAGGGGCCATGCAAGCAAGTAAAGAAAATAGTTCTTTTCTAATGACTAGTGTCCTTTTTTTTCTTTGTTTTTGTTAGTTTTTAAACAATGTGGTAATAAATATATAAAAAAAACTAAATCAATAATTAATTAGTCTAATAACTATTTTATTTGTAACAGTTTGTCACCAGTCACTGCTTAACATAGATGAAAGCATCGCATGAATGGATTTATTAGCAACAGTTTGTCACTAGTCACTATTGTTTTTGTAACGTTTTACGTTTTATACAGAATACATTTTCTACATAGCTAACTAGCTAAAAGCACCACATCTTGGTTTTATCTAAATGTGACTAGATTATCTTGTTCAAAATTCAATTTTACTCAAAAAAAATCTCAGGTTGTCATTGTTTTTGTTTTCTTAAAAACAATTAAGATGAGTTAACCCGTCAAACCTGCCACGTGAATTATAGTCTCAATTATGTTTAAAAACTTTGTTTTTTAGAATCATGTTTTTTATTTAATTATACAAAAAAAACACGCAAAACAATTAACATTTAAGAAGAAAAAATAAAATATTTTTTAAAAAAAAGCACTTGTTAATATTATAAAAAAAAATGTTACAATCTTATTTTTTAAAAAAAAGAAAAAATGAATTATATTTTATTAAATAATATCCCAGATACATTTTTAATTTATTTATTTAAATGAATTTCAATTAAAAATTTAAGTGTTGGTTTGACTAAAAAAAATATTTTAAGATGACATCATTTCACCTTATTTTAAAAAAACAGATATTGAAACAATTATGTTTTAGAATGAGATACGCTAGCCTAGTTAACCCATAAAACTCGTGACCTGGGTTATGAATTTGATTAGGTTTAATAAATTATTTTTAGAATCTATCTTTCTTTTAATCAAATGACACTAAAACTAGACATTTACAATAAATCAATCAAATTAAATTAAAGATGAAAAAAAAATCATTAAAGGCTTTATAGAAATATTGTTTGCTAGTAATATAAAAAAATTGTCATATTCTAATTGAAAAAAAAGTAAAAAATGAACAACATTTAATAAATAATATCTCAAATATATTTTATAGCATTTTATAAAATAATATCTCAAACATATTTTATCTAATTTATTTGAATGAATTTATATTTAAATTGAAGGAAAAGAAGACTTTGTTTAACCTTTTTTTAATATTGATATGACAATGTTCTGGTTTGACCCGGTTAAATCCAAGTTAATCAGTAAAACTCGCAATCCAAGTTAAAGACTTGATTTGATTGAATAATATTTTTTTAAGAATGGACATTCATAAAAGTCGGCCAAATAAAATTCAAGGGAAAAAAAATCATTAAGGACTTTTTTTATAAAAGAGCTATTGTTAATATTAAAAAAAATAATGCTACAATCTTATTTAAAAAAAATAAAGAAAATATTGAATGATATTTAATAAAATAATATGTAAAATATATTTTAAATTAATTATTGAAAAAATTACCCGTAACATTCTATAGTTTGGTCGAAATTGTATTTTCTCACTATGTTTTGAAAAATTACAATTTTCCTCCTAAACTTTGATGCGCATTTAACAGTTTACATCTTGTACCTAGTGTGGCCAAAAATTATCAACAAAAATTGTTAGATTATTTACATCTTTGTCATTACTTCCCATTTAATGATTAAAGAGTCTCTAAAGTGAAAAAAATAAGTCATTTTTTTTCTTTTCATTTAATAACTAAATAACCATTATATTAAATATTACAACTTTCAAATTAAAAAAAAAAAAAAAAGAACATAACCATCACCTTCAACCTTTTCTCCTAAACTTCAAACCTCCCTTCTCTAAGTCCACACAAGAAGCTAATATTTGAAACTTCTACATATGGAAATTGGTTTCCTCCTAAATATCTCTAAGGAAAGA
>Ga0325414_1001772_pt1 | contig 21373 bp, 16 predicted proteins | sample PopdelMetagenome_8_FD_206183 | JGI IMG/M metagenome (GOLD analysis project Ga0325414, IMG submission 206183) | Populus deltoides microbial communities from Bellville, Georgia, United States - Leaf-PdKOR-R3 | ecosystem: Host-associated > Plants > Phyllosphere > Phylloplane/Leaf | place: USA... | reverse complement strand
GATCAAATTTGATAGATAAAAAATTTCAATTAAAAAATGATAAGGGAAAAGCAAATAACAATTATAAAAATAAGGACCAAAATTAATATAAAAATTAAATTTTAATGGATGAAATTAAAAAATAAATATTCAAAACAAAATATATATCAATAAAAAATTTGAGGACCAAATTTGATATAATCAGCAAATAATATGACATTTCTAAATTTTTCACAACTTCCGTAAAGTGTTTTCTGCTCAAAATAAAAGGAAAACACTTTCTTAGAAACCAAACTAAATTTTTTTTTGATTGAAAAGTGTTTTCTGTTGACCAATTTTTTTAATAGCAAATAAATATAAAAAAATTTAAATTTTTTTTTTTAAAAAATCAATTTTAAAAAAACAAACACAACCTTATCAACCTTATCATGCAATCATGATTGCATGCCATCTTCTACAAGACAACTCTCATAACACACAACAACCTAACCAAGCCAGATGTAAACCCATGGCTTCCTGGATCCCAAAGCCAAGACTAGTGCAACCTCTGCGGGCATACAAAAACTGCTAAGAGAGGCGAGGTCCCCTTCCTAAACAAACCATGAGGAAAGCCAAAGATCCAAACAATAATAAACTCTCCTAGCCAGCTGGTTTGAAGCGCCGCGAGAGATCAAAAGAAGGACAACCCATCCCCCCAAACCCGATATAGCTCTCTCAGCCAGCCAACCATCCATCAAAGCAACCCACAATCGATAAGATCAACAAACACAAACCCCATCCCAACAAAAACAAAGCCATTCATAGCCAAAGAGACGAAGAGGCTTGAAAAGGCGTGAATACCAACCGTGCAAGCCCACAAGAAGCCCTGATTCACAGTAGGAAAGATTGTCTGCCCATGCTTCCCTGCCTAACCATGCTTCTAAGAAAGAATGCAACGAAAAACTCAGACAGTCCCTGCCTAACAACACCAAGCCATTGAACTCATCAAGGACAAAACCGATAATACACTGCCACAACCCACAGTTAAAATGTCTCTACATCCATAGCTGACAGCATAGTAAAAGAGCAACGCCTTTTATTATATAGTACAGCTCTCTCAGCCAACCAACTATTAAAGCAATCCATAACCGATAAGACCAACAAACACAAACCCCACCCTAGCAAAAACCAAGCCATTCACAGCCGAGGAGACGAAGAGGCTCGAAGAGGTGCGAATACCAACCTTGCATGCCCATATGAAGCCATTCACAGTCGAGGAGACGAAGAGGCTCGAATACCAACCTTACATGTCCACAGATTCACAGCAGGAAAGACTGTTTGCCTATGCTTCCTTGTCTAACCATGCTTCCAAGAAAGAATGCAATGAAAAACCTTGACAATCCCTACCCAACAACATCAAGCTATCGAATTTATCAAGGGCAAAACTAGCAGCACACTGCCATAATTTACTGTTAAAATATCTTTACATCCATAAATGACATCATAGTAAAAGAGCAATTCGTTTTATTATAATGTTAATTTGTGCACCACCACTGAAATAATGTAATGTGGTCCTCGTGAAAAATATGGCATATAAGTTTTAAACACAAAAATAGCCCAACTAGCCAAGAATTTACAAGCATGCAACGACAAGAGGGGCTATCCAACCTGCCATCGCACAGGTAGAGGTAGACGTAAAGCCAATCAGAATTGTGGAAGAATATTCGACTTCAATGGTTGAAAAGCACCATCATTGCTTCCCCCATTGAGTACCACAATGTCTTCTTCTTCTTCTTCTTCTTCTTCTTGGATTCGGTGATGATAGTCTCCTCCGTTATCTCCATAGTAAAAGAGTGGTTGTCACTTGTCACCAAGAAAAAGGCCAAGTAATTCATGTCAAAACTATATAAAAAAAATATTATTTTAATTGTAAAAAAAAAACAATTCAAGAAAAAATATTCTCAACTTGCACTCCCACACCGTGCAGTGCTATCCCAACGTACCACGTTTTTCACTTTCTCCATCATCAAGTATTCTCCTGTTTTAAATTTTTTTATTTTAAAGGTAAGTACCGGTACCCACCATTGTCAGCAAGTGGCTCCTTTTTCTCGACGGACCCACGTTGCTTTTCACTTTTGAGGCCTCTTCTACTCTACTGTAGTACCTTATAATTTTACCTTTTTTCTTCCAGTTTTTGTACATGTTTAGTTCTTTGATGTATTAACGAGACTTTCTTCTTTGCCAAATTGGGGTTTTTTTTCCGTAAATTTATTCTTCATCTTTAGCTACTGATGATGTTTTGTGAAAAGTGGTTTTGGTTTGAGCTGGAGGTGTGATATGTTCATGGTGATCAATAGGGCCTGAAATCATATTTCTTTGCTTTATGCCGGCTCTCTCTTGGTAAGCAAGGATGGAGGCCAGTTGAAGGCTAGGGTGGGCTGTAGTAAGTATCTGTTTGTTGTTTCAGCACCAGGACACATTTTGTTTTCCTATAGGGGGGAAAGGACTACATGGTTTTATAAGTTGTTTAACTGCTCTTTGATTCCTCTTCTTGAGATCTCAAATGGGTTGCTGTTTTTCTTGTGCTTTTGGATACATGATTCGCACTTAGCAACACCAGGAAAGTGTTTTTTTAAATGCTTATGGGTCCCTTTGCTTTTGAGAAAATGCTTTCTTTTTGTTTTTTTATCAGGGTAAAACCACTTGTCTTGGACAAGGACCTTATTCCTCTTCATCTTATAATTCCCTGTTGTTGATAAAATAGAATTTTGGTTGGCTATGCTCAATCTTGGTTCCCGATGTCTTCCCACTGAAGATACTACAATTGTAGATTTAAGTTTCTTGCAATTCTAATTCCTGATAAATTTGATTTGGTGTGTACAACTCATTATGTTACGTTTTGGAAGCTAGGTGGTTCGATTCATCTTTTAGCATCACCATGAATCTGGCCTGGCTTTTGTCCTTCTGGATTCTCTGTACCAGTTCTTTTTCACAAGGGGCTTTAAGCCCTGGTGATACTGTGAATGTTGGAGCTATTTTTACACTTGGCTCCATCAATGGAAGAGTCGCAAAGATTGCCATGGAGGCAGCTGAGGATGATATCAATTCTGATCCAAGCCTTCTTGGAGGAAGGAAGTTGTCTATAAATATGCATGATTCCAACTTCAATGGATTTCTGGGAATCATTGGAGGTATTCTTCATTTCTGTTTTCTTAATTTTGTTTTTCTTTAGTTCGTGCTGAGTGTGTCACTTTAATTCTCTCTTAATTCTAGCAAGTTTAGTTTTCTTTGTGAAATACGAGTACTTAGGAATTGTTTTTCTTCATCCATCGCAGCTTTGCAATTCCTGGAGACTGATACTGTAGCTGTTATTGGTCCACAAACTGCTGTGATGGCTCATGTACTCTCACATCTTGCTAATGAGCTCCAAGTTCCTTTCTTGTCTTTCACAGCTCTAGATCCCACTCTTTCACCTCTCCAATTCCCATACTTCATTCAAACAGCTCCCAACGATTTGTTTCAAATGACTGCCATTGCAGACATGGTTAGTTATTATGGTTGGTCTGAGGTTACTGCAGTTTTCAATGATGATGATCAGAACCGAAATGGTATAACTGTACTAGGTGATAAACTTGCGGAAAGGCGTTGCAAAATTTCCTATAAAGCAGCACTTCCTCCAGAACCAAAAGCCACCCGAAGCGATGTTCAAGACGAGTTAGCTAAGATTCTGGGGATGGAATCTCGAGTAATTGTGTTGAATACCTTCAGCAAAACAGGTCTCTTAGTTTTTGATGTTGCAAAGGCACTTGGGATGATGGAGAATGGGTTTGTTTGGATAGTTACCAGTTGGCTGTCTACTGTTATAGATTCAGCTTCACATCTTCCTACCACTGCCAACTCAATCCAGGGAGTTTTAGCACTCCGTCCACATACACCAGATTCAAAAAGAAAAAGGGATTTCATGTCACGGTGGAACCAGCTGAGTAATGGCTCTATTGGGCTAAATCCTTATGGTCTATATGCCTATGATACTGTTTGGTTACTTGCACGCGCATTGAAATCGTTTTTTGATCAGGGAAACACCATTTCTTTTACCAATGATTCGAGATTAGGTGGAATAGGAGGGGGATATTTGAACCTTGGTGCATTGAGCATATTTGATGGAGGAAGCCAATTGCTTAAAAATATATTGCAAACAAGTATGACAGGTCTGACAGGACCTTTTCGATTTAATCCAGACAGATCCATTTTACATCCCTCTTATGATATCATTAATGTCTTAGAAACTGGGTATCAGCAGGTTGGATACTGGTCAAACTATTCCGGGCTATCTGTTGTGCCCCCAGAGACACTTTATGGAAAGGCAGCTAACCGTTCTAGTTCAAGCCAACATTTACAGAGTGTGGTATGGCCTGGGGGGACAACAGCTAGGCCACGGGGCTGGGTGTTTCCAAACAATGGAAAGGAATTACAAATTGGAATCCCAGACCGAGTTGGTTATCGGGATTTTGTCTCAAAAGTGAATGGCACCGACATGGTCCAAGGATATTGCATAGATGTATTTCTTGCTGCCATTAAATTGCTTCCATATGCTGTTCCACACAAGTTCATTCCATTTGGAGATGGTCATAAGAATCCAACATACTACGATCTTGTTTACAAGATCACAACCAGGGTGAGTAAATATACAGCCCCTCAGAAAAAAAAATCAGATGATGTAGCTTATACTGATCCTATGAAAATGTTTGTCACAGGTCTTTGATGCTGTTGTCGGTGATGTTGCTATTGTCACCAACCGGACAAAGATTGTCGATTTCACTCAGCCATACATAGAGTCAGGGCTAGTTGTGGTGGCTCCGGTCAAGAAGCGAAATTCAAATGCTTGGGCATTCTTGCGGCCTTTTAGTCCATTGATGTGGGCTGTCACGGCAATGTTTTTCCTTATTGTGGGAGCTGTTGTATGGATCCTTGAGCATAGAATTAATGATGAATTCCGAGGGCCACCTAGGAAACAGCTTGTCACAATTCTCTGGTGAGTAGATGCCATGTTAGACATAGATTAATTCCTTTTTTTTACTGCTTTAAGGACTGCCAGAAGTCTTTAACTTTCACCAGATGTTACTGATCCCTTGCCCCCTTCAACTCCCATTTCCTTTCGCCAACACACCACACAGTTTCACACTTATATATTGTCTCTGTTGACAAGTAGGGAAGTTCGGTTTTTATTTGAAAATAGTCTAAATCAGATGGCCGACAGGCAAAGTAATATCTTTCATCAGATTGTGGAGGTTAGAGATCCTAGGTTTAATTCTAAGGGTTGCAGAACATGTTATAGAGGCTATGGAGGATTAAGGTCTTTTTTCTCTTTAATGTTTGATTAATTTGAGAACTGAAAGTAGATGAACTCCACAGGTTACAATGAACTTATCTGATCAGGGAACATGCAGGACATCTTTTGAAGATTTTTGTTCATGGCCCACAGGCCACGTACTAAATGATGGATACTTAATTGCTGTGCACTTATAGTTCACATCATATTTCGATTAATGTGGAGAATGTTTTGCACTTTGTTCTTCCAAACTTGTACATTCTGCCCTTTTTGTAATTCCGTGTCCTTTTTTTTACTTGCAGGTTTAGCTTCTCCACTTTGTTTTTCTCCCACAGTAAGTTCATTTTCTATTTCCCCACTTGTCATCAATTAACTTCTCTCTTCTCTCTTCATGTCAAGAATTTTGGGGAATGGCTCGATCTGTTTGTATTTATACGAGTTTTTAATATCTTCTTATATCCACCTTATCCAAATATATATATATAACAATTATGAGTTTTTGTGTTGATTTTTCTTGTCTAAATTAACTGAATCAATTATGTATATGGCTTAATATTATACTGAAAAATGTTCATGAATACCATGGACATGGTTAGTGATGTCGAAAGCACATGACAGAACTTTTTTAAAAAAAAATAACTCACGGGAACGGACCTCTCTCTTTGAAACCTCTTTCTCCTCCCTATTGTTCTTCTTATTTTTATATAATATCAAATGCATGTTTAGTATTGAGATGTTATTAATTATGTTAATTTTAATAGAAAAAGTTAATAAAACGATAAATTAGAAAGGATAAAATTAGCTCGTTTAAATATGGATTGGAAACCTACCCTTTATACAAGGATGTGCTGGATTATTTGCCCTGAAAATTTTATTTCTAGCTTAGCCAATAATTCTACTCCAAATTTTCTTGAATTTTCAGGAGAAAACACTGTGAGCACACTTGGTCGCCTTGTGCTGATAATCTGGCTTTTTGTAGTTTTGATAATCAACTCAAGCTATACTGCAAGTCTGACATCAATTCTCACAGTGCAACAGTTATCCTCCACCATTAAAGGAATTGATTCCTTGATAACTAGCAATGTTCAAATTGGATTCCAAGTAGGATCCTTTGCTGAAAATTATCTAAATGAAGAACTCAGCATTGCTAAAACTAGACTTGTTGCTCTTGGTTCACCAGAAGAATATGCAGATGCCCTTAAAAATGGTACTGTTGCTGCCGTGGTTGATGAGCGACCTTATATAGACCTCTTCCTCTCAGAGCACTGTGAGTTCTCAATAATAGGTCAAGAGTTCACCAGAAGTGGTTGGGGATTTGTGAGTATCTTAACTTGGAGATACTTAATCCAACTCTTTTTTCCTGCTTTATTTACTAAATGAAGTTGATTTGCTCCTAAGTTATTCTTATCGAAACTAATAGCTCGGAAGTTGTCAGAATTAAGTAGCTTGAGAAGAACACAAGGGGAAAAAAACAGAGGCCTGAATGAGTAGAATTTCGTAGGCAGACCCCTCTCCTCCAACCCCCAGAGGCAACAAATGTCTGATAGGATAACGATCAGAGTGTGTAAGGTGTTACATAAATTTGTACAGAAAAGAAAAAACACAAATCAGGGAACTTCAGATAGTGTCAGCCCAGGCCTGTAGAAAAGAAATGGTTGTATAAAATCCTCTTAAGAAATTGTTTGGTCTGGACATTTCTTTCTTAATGTTTTTTGTGTTTTTTTTAGGCATTTCCAAGAGATTCACCCTTGGCCATTGATATGTCTACTGCCATTCTCCAACTATCTGAGAACGGCGAGCTTCAGAAGATCCATAACAAGTGGTTGCAAAGAAAGCTCTGCAGTTCCCGGGACATTGGGTCGAGTGCAGATCAGCTACAGTTACAAAGCTTCTGGGGGCTTTTCCTCATTTGCGGGATTGCATGTGTGCTTGCTCTCTTGATCTACTTTTGCGCCACATTTCGCCAATTCAGCCAGCACTTCCCTGAAGAATCTGATTCTTCTGTCCAAAGCCGCTCTCGCTCCAAACGTCTTCAAACATTCTTATCATTTGCTGATGACAAGGAGGAACAATGGAAGAAGAGCAAGTCCAAGAGAAAAAGAGAAGATGAATTATCAAATCGGAGTGGGGAGGGAAGCATGTCAGTTAATAGATCTGAAAGAATCCAAAGGGACATTTCTCAGGAAAGAGAAAATGGTGATACTCGGCTGCATTAATTGGTCATATGATAATTTATTTACATGACCATCTATATCTAGGTAGCCACTTTATCCTCCATAGTTTTGTCAAGGAGCTACTTGTTACTACATACTCTCTCACATGAGATAGATTATAGCTTGCAGTTATTTCAACTTGCCAATCAATTGTCTGTATATATAATCAATACAAGAGCAGGCAGCTTGTGCTATATGAAAGAATGGAAATACTCTTATGATGATGCTAATGATACATGCATGGAAAATGCTGAAACCAGCAGCAGTCTTCTCTTCTGTATTGCTCGTGATTGGTATGCTTGAAATTAAGGTTGAGGAACTAATATGAACAGCCTTAAAAACATGGAGAACTACATGAACAATTCACCCCTCCCTTTAAAAACGACTGGAACCTAAAACCCTTGCGTTTTTTACTAATTAAAAAGTGAAAAAAGCCTCCCTTTCTCCCTCTACAACCAAAAAAATGGCAATATGTTGTTTTCCATCTCCTTTGAAACCTATAACCCCAGCAATTCCATTAACAAATCTTAAACCCAAAAGACCAGACATCCTTCGCTGTAACTTCTCTCTGCCCACCATCACAACCACCGAACCCGAGCCAGTTTTCACATCCGTCAGATCCTTCGCACCTGCTACTGTCGCCAACCTTGGCCCTGGCTTTGATTTCCTTGGATGCGCCGTCGATGGCCTCGGCGACTTCGTCTCTCTCCGTGTCGACCCCTCTGTCCACCCCGGCGAGCTCTCCATCTCCGATATTTCGGGCCCCAAAAAGCTCTCGAAAAACCCACTCTATAACTGTGCTGGCATCGCTGCTATCGCCACCATGAAAATGCTCAACATTCGCTCTGTGGGTCTCTCTCTTTCCCTCGAAAAGGGCCTTCCTTTAGGATCCGGACTCGGGTCCAGCGCTGCCAGTGCTGCGGCGGCGGCTGTGGCTGTGAATGAGCTGTTTGGAAGAAAATTGGAGGTGAAAGATTTAGTCTTGGCTGGATTGGAATCAGAAGCTAAAGTTTCAGGTTACCATGCTGATAATATAGCGCCAGCAATAATGGGTGGTTTTGTTTTGATTAGAAGTTATGATCCGCTAGAGTTAATGAGTTTACAATTCCCAGTTGAAAAAGATTTGATCTTTGTGCTTGTTAGTCCTGATATTGAAGCACCAACTAAGAAAATGAGGGCCGCATTGCCTGCTGAAATAGGGATGCCACACCATGTGTGGAATTGTAGTCAAGCTGGGGCTTTTGTGGCTTCAGTGTTGCAAGGGGATTTGGTGGGACTGGGGAAGGCATTGTCAAGTGATAAAATTGTGGAGCCTAAAAGGGCTCCCTTGATTCCTGGGATGGAAGGGGTTAAGAAGGCGGCTCTAGAGGCAGGAGCTTTTGGATGTACAATTAGTGGGGCGGGGCCAACAGCGGTGGCAGTGGTGGACAGCGAGGAGAGAGGAGTGGAGATTGGGGAGAGAATGGTGAAGACTTTTTGGAATGAAGGCAATCTTAAGGCTGTTGCTTCGGTTAAGAGGTTGGATAGAGTTGGTGCTAGACTTGTTGGTAGTGTTCCCAGATGATGATGATTGATCATGTAATAATGTTGGTTTTGATTTGATTTGATTTGATATGGTGTGAAATAACAAGTTTGAATAGCAGCAAATATCAACTCACCAAGCAAGCAAGTAGAGGAAAGGGCTTTTGTTTTTCTCCTGTATTAATGCAAGTGAACTTAGAATGTTTTTGGTTTCTTTTGGGTCTCATGTAACTTTGGGTTCTTGTCTGTCATTTACTCTCAGTATGATTCCTTCGTGCCTGCATTTCAAGTGTTTTGGTAATGCATTTGGAAGTACGAGCTCTCCTATATATGGCCTGAATATTGGGGGTTATTTCAAAGCTTTCTCTCTGGAACACTGAATTTCAGTCAGTCTGGTATAAATGCAGTTGCTGTGTTTATTTATGCTCCAAGCATAAGAAGACCTTGCTTAACTCTTCCAAATCCAAAATTATTCCGTGTATTTTCTCATACATCATTGATCATCCCCACTCTTAGCTAACATGACATGAGGTGTATTCAAACATTTCAGCATAGAGTAGGAAAAAGAACTTTTACAGTAATGTAAAATAAAATCACAAAAGGAAGGGGAAAATGGATGATGTGCTTTTTCTACAAAAATAACAGAACAAATACAGCAACTGTCAAAACTTTTTCTATCCATAGGTGCTTGGATTCAGTTTTCCTTAGCAGCTGCAGCCTGCTTTGCACCAACCGCAAAGAACTCGGAAATCACTTCCAGAGGCATGCCCTTGGTCTCTGGAACTTTCAAGTAGACAAACACAAATGATATGATGCATACGATTGCATATAAGCCAAAAACACCAGCAAGGCCGATAGATTTAAGCATAACTGGGAGTGTATACGTCACAATGATGTCGCAAATCCAGAAAGTAAGGGCGCATATGGCTATGCAAAGGCCACGAACACGAGTAGGGAAGATCTCTGCACATAATATGTTGGGAATTGGCCCAAAACCCATGACGAAAAAACAGAAGTAGAGCACAACGCTAACAGTTGAGATTGATGCATTAACAACACTGCCCATATCCACCAAGCTTCCAAGGACTAACAAAATGAGGGATATGATCAACACGGGGATAGTGGTGAGCAGCAAAGTCCTGCAAAACACAACAGCACTAAGGATAGTGGGGGAAAACAAGGGACAACGCGGGGAAAATGCACATGAATCATTGCTTCTTTTTTTAATTCCGTTAGCATGTTACAGTTTTATTCATTTAAAAGGCACGAAATTGAATTCGAACAATGATTACACCTTGTATTTCCCCCCATTTCCTGAGCCCCTAAACATTATATGATCAAAACATGTTAGAACAAGAAAAGATTACTTTATGGGCCTAGCAATGGAAACATCATTGTACATCAGTAATCCTCACTGCAACAAACATTTTGGGGATTTTAAAAGAATACAGTGACGATTGGGTAGAAAACAGTCAGGGAGGAAATGAAGAAATGGAATTACCTTCTCCCAGAGATATCCATGAGCCTCATGGCAACAGCTATACAAGGGAGCATCAACAATGTTGTAAGGGCGCTTATAAGCAGAGATGTAGAAGCTGAACTGAGGCCCAAGTTTGAAAGAAGAACTCCAACTCCTGCCTGATCAAGAATTTGAGGAGTATAGTAGAGAACCCCATTTATGCCAGCGAACTGCATATGCACACATTCAGGAGCAACTTACACAAAAGTGAAACAAAACTTCAAAGCAGTATAATGTCTCCATTAACAAATCCACTATGCTTCAAACTTTAAGGCGTAGTTGTCCAAAGGAAAAGAAGAAAATGATGGAATGAGTGTATCCATCTGTTTAAAACAATTTCTGCTATTAAAGTTTAGAAAGTGTCCCTCTTGAAGAAAATAGAACACGTGCCAAGATCAATGTGCTACCTAATGAAGGCCACTAAATAAACTTCATCACAAAAAAACCAAGCAGCTCAGTAGACTCCATTTCTTACCTGCTGAAGTATTTGAATTCCCACACCAACAGCCAAGGCATGCTTGACTCCTGGTTCAAAAAGATCTCTCCAGCTTGGTCCTTTAGCTACAGTTTCAGATGGGTGGACCATAGCTGGTCCAACTGGATTCTCATTCACAAGCTCCTTGGGATAAAGAGCTGATTGACTCACCAGAGCAGCAGCCTGGATGTATTCACTGTCTGCATGGGCATCAGCACCAGTCAGAGAAACCAGAGATCCACGCCGAGAACCAGGGGCTCCCTCTTGATGCAAATAAATTCTCTTAAAGCCCCCTTCCTTCTTTCCATCTTGACCTTCTCTCTCGGACCATTTCCATGCCAGCTGCCAACCACCACCAATCCCTGTGTTACCAACTGGATCTCCAGCATTTCCTGTAATCAGACTCCCATGTCTCATGCTTGACATGCTTCCATGGGCAGGTGGAACCATGTCCTTGTCCATGCTTGTTGCCTGACGTGAGATCAATGGACTCTGCAAATTGTCATCAGAATCACCAGCAGCACCATCAGATGCATAATCCTCACCATCTCTGGCTTGGCTCTCCTCATCCCAATCTTCATTTCTAGGATGATTCCCTCCTACACTGAACATGCTTCCAAAGTGAGGGAAAAGCATGCTTCTCATGCTTCCTTGTTCAGGGAGCTTCTCATGGACGCTACCAAAGAGGGTGACAAGAGGATCCATGAGAGCTAGACTCTGGTTTGCCATGCTTCCATGCCTAGACGGAAGACCAATAGCACTCTGCCCACTGACAGGTCTGGCAACCCAGGAGTGACCTTGTTCAGGCCCATATAACTTGATATGATCTTTGTCGGCAGCTATATCATGGTCATCGGTGAAATCATTGGCAGGGCCAATTATGTACTCCTCTATTGATATGTCAGTCCCAACTCCAAGTCCCTCAACCAGTAAAGCCAGCTCACCTGTTCATCCAAACAAGATTAGTCATGAACATGATAATTCATTACTTCCAAATTGTGAAAATAAACATCTAAAGTCATGTAGTGAGTGATTTTACACCATTTCCACCAAACATGACAGAATACTCAAACTTCTATGCAGGAACAGTAGAGAAGTAAGAGGAAACACTGCAATATTATCACTGCATAAGAAACAAAGAGAAAACAATTACTAAGAACTAAATTGACTATAGTCACCAAACCATCTATTTAAGTTGCTGTCAATTCAAACACATGGTTCTCTCCTTTAGAAATGCTAAAAGAAATAAAAGAAATAGAAACATAATGATTTTACTTCAATTCTGATAGAAGGAAATGCATGACTGGCCAGGGTCACTTGGTATGGTTTTGGAGGGCAGGCTAGTGAAAGGGAGAGGAAGACTCAACGAAGAGATAGGAAGAGCATTCCCCCACCACGAGTGGCGAGACAGAGTAGAGTTTACACCATTCAGCATTTCGTAAGGTGCATAACATAAGAGGATGCATGGTGTGTTCATGTACCCTAAGAGCTATAACTAACACATGATTAGTTATGAAAGAATATGGAGCTAGAGAATTCTATATCAACAGCTACAATATGGCAAAGTACAGGTATGTGATCCATGAAATCGAATGCCGCTCACTCGATACTGAATACTTTATACTTGAAGACACTGATATTTTGTAAAATAAACATGGTAGAGAGGATAGAACAGATCACGGCCAAGCAGTTTTGTACAAACTTCTTGAAAATGATTATCAAGGTTTCTATATGATATGTTGAATCGGCACACCCTTGAATTATTGTCAATAGAATACCGAAAGCATAAAAGTTTCCCTCTGGAGGTAACAAATGTAATTCTCAGCTGAAATCTCACTGCCATTTGCCAAATTGTTGTACAGTTAATGAAATCAAACGAGAGCCTCTGAAAGCTTGCTTAATCATGACCCCTCTTTCAATTTATGATATGGCCTGTGTTTCAGGAGTATCATTAATCGAGGACAAGAATAAGCAAGTTTCATTATATTGCAAGGTAGTGGTGAAGAGATAAGAAGTGAGATGAAGCAAAAACAAAATGAATAAATTAACACATATATACATTGTGGTTAGTAGTAGTCTAACAACTGAACATTAGTAAGGGCAAAACATATGAAGCCCAAACTGCCAAAGAGAGTGATGATTCAAATACAGAATGGTTGCCTCAACACGAAGCATAAGTACATGACAGAAGGGAAATTCATAAATTTCAGAACTAAAATCACCCCACATCAAACAGCAAACTTTCATATTAAAAATTCTATGCATGCACCTTTTCAAACACAATGTTTTTTAATCTTTTTTATTTTGCTGGGAGAATTTCTGCATGAACTAAACTTCCAAAACTATACTTTTGTCTTCCAGAAAGCTTTTACCTTGTGTATCATATCACCCATCACTAGGCATATCAAAACAATATTGCTATTAAAAATAAAAAGTATTATACTAAACTCAAAATTCACGCAGATCACATTTTGAATCTCCAGACAAAAGGAATAGATAACTTTCAAAGAGGCAAAGCAGAAGGGCTAACCAGAAACATCTTCTCTGCCACGGAGCCTCTGCAGAACCTTCTTGGCCTCAAGCATCCGTCCTTTACTTACAAGCCACCTTGGAGACTCGGGCAAGAAAAATACAGTCAATAGAAAATAGATGATTGAGGGAATAAAAAGAACTCCAAGCATCACTCTCCAACTTGGAGCCTCCATCAAGGACATTCCGAACACCATGCAATATGACAGAAACATTCCACCAGATCCAGTGAACTGAGGAAGGGTATTCAACAACCCCCTTATTTCAGGTGGTGCAGTCTCAGATATATAAACTGGAACAAGAGTTACTGCCAAACCAATGCCAAATCCATCCAAAAGCCTTGCCAAAAGCAGAACGTAAACATTGGGAGACCATAACATTACAAGACCACTAACAAAATAAAGTATTGATGAGATTATCAACAAAGGACGGCGGCCTAGACAATCAGATATGGGTCCAGAACACGTAGTAATTAAAGTGGCCCCAACAAGTGATGTAGCCACGATTAATCCTTCAATAGTAGGTTCACTTTCCAAATGAAATTCCCTTTTTATGTATAAAACAGCCCCTGCATCGGCAAAAAAAAAAAATCGCTTAGAATCGATAGCCAAAAAAAACATGGTTCTAATACAGAAAGCACTGTGTGTTAGTCAATTCAAGCAAGGTACAATTATCAACTACTGAATGAGGCAAATCCCAGTTACTATAAGTCGATCACAAAAACAACTTAATGCATAAAAGTGATCGTTTATTGTGCAAAGAATCACCTTTAAAAGGTGAAGAAACCTTGAAGCATTTCAGGCCTTGACAGTAAGACTAGGAAATAAATTATCAAACGGGAAAAGTACCTGCGATGGTTGCATTATCCCATCCTTGCAATAAGTTGCCAATAGCAGCAGCAACAGCTACAAGCACAGCTCCGTTCATCTTTCCTGAAGCCAAGATTTCTTCTAAACTCTAACCACAAACCGTACACTCTGATAGAGAAGATCCCAAAAATCACAGATCAAATGGTGGAAAACTTTATCGCTCTCCCAATTCGAAAAAAATAAATATTTTTACAAGAGTTCGATTCTCTTATGAGGTACGCAGATCTATATTGGGTAGAGAAACAGACCAATGGATCAACACTATCAACCTAACCAACCGATGAACAATATGGAACAAAACAGAAGATTGTACATATAAAAAAAGAAAAACAGAAAACAATGAAAACGCAGATGTCCAAATCTAACACGAAAACAAAACAAGTGATTTTTTTTTTTAAATTACCTAGGTGACAAAGCAAAAGAAGCAGAACCGTTAGATGGGTCCTTTTAGGTATCGCCGGATGCAGAAAAGACCATCATAATCTCTGCAAATTGCAATGTCTTGGCGTCAAGAGAGTTGTCCTTGGTGATGAGGGTTTTTTATTATTATTATAATTCAGGACAATGAAGTGCGAATAGAGAAAAAGGAAATATCTTTCTTTAGGTGGCAGATGGGGAAGTAAAAAAGGAGAAGAATTCCGGCGAAAGAGAAGCAAAGCAAAGGCCTTTTGAGCTAGGACACCTGCCCCTTATGCGCCTCTATTTACCCTGCACGTCACCACCTCCCACGGATTGCTGTTACCAACTTACTATATATGTGCCCCTCGCTACCAAACCCTTATTTGCGTCACCTCAGCAAAAGAAGGGTACCTATTTTTATATTCTACAAAGAATCAAGAAAAAATAAAGTTCCAGACTTTATGAAGGGAAATCACCAATTGAGAAGATTCTCCTGAAAGATGACTGTAGAGAGGGGGGGGGGGGGCTAAAAAGGATCCGTCCAAGATCCAATATGCAAGTCTGGACTGTGGAGATTGGAATCTTGTGGTGTGTCCTGACAAACAACTTGGTGTCTAACCAGTAATTTAAGCAAGCAAAGACACGGATTGTGTCAAATTTCCTTTCCTTGGTTAACCATGTGACATTAGCAATTAAGGGTTGCAGCACCCTCTGTCTTCCCAAAGAGACAAGAGCTATTGAATCAGAGCTGGAGCTGTCAATTTCTTTAAGAAATATTCTTAAGGAAAGTTTACAATGACATAATATAATACCTGGACAGGTGGAAAATCGAAATGGTGGCCTGCTCTGATCTGGCCTGGCCTTGCAAGACTGTGAAAAATACCTCGGCATGCCCTACTCCCACAAGCAATTCTCGCTGTCAAATTTCATTCTTTTTTATCCAGTAATGTTAACAAAAACATCCAGCTGGGAAACCCGGATTATTTAAAGATATAAGAGATTATTTCGAGTGCCCTTTTGCCCGCTTTTGCTCGTCTTTGGTTTTGGTTGGAATAACTAAGAACGAGAGGGAAGGATGAATGCCCCGGTCACGGTCACAGCCACGGCCGGTAAAAGATAGGGAAAGTAGGAAGGAAAAGCACAAGATGCGGACTAGGAATACAACTTGTAGCTATCAGTTCTCGCTCCTCGGTGCACCGTGGGAGACTCGTGAGAGGTTACGAGCGTGTATTCTGGTAAATTTTTAAAGTATTTTTTATTTAAATATATATTAAAATAATATTTTTTTATTTTTAAAAAAATATTTTAACTCCAACCCATCAAAATAATTTAAAAATATTAAAATAATATTAATTTAAAATAAAAAAATAAAATTTTAAAAATATTTTTAAAACATAAAAATAAACAGTTATGCGCCAGGCATTTTTGCGCCATGTGTTATGAATTAATTGTGCATGGGACCCGCCACCTTTACATGCATGATTAAAGTGGATGGGTGTGATTTATTAGCTTCTGACGTGCAATCAAATTTAACCATTTGCTGAATGTTCATGTTTGCCACGCCAGTTGTGCTGCCTTTGTTTTTTTTTTTTTTTCCACTTCAATATTAAAAAAAATTTAAAAATATTATTTTAATGTATTTTAAATATAAAAATACTTTAAAATTATTTGAAAAAATAAATTTAATCTCGAGTAATATATAAGTTGGTTTATAAATTTTATAATAAAAGGTTTTATTATTGATTGATGCATGCAAGAATAGTTTTTATTGGTGGAAAAAAAATAAATGAGAAGCCAATGGCCGGCGAGTCCAATTCTCGCGCAACTTATGATGCAATCAATTGTTCACTGGTCGGTCTCCGTGGCTAATTGATAGCTACCGATCCTCAACAAGGGCTAGGGAATGGTCCATTGTTGTTCTAACGCCCTTTTCCGGACGAGGAATAGTCAATTGATGTTTAATATCCCTTGAAAACAAAAAATGTGACAGAGATGGTTTTTTAAATTATTTTTTGTTTGGGAATGTATTATAATAATATTATTTATTTTTAAATTAAAAAAAAAACTGTGAAAACAACATGAAGCACAGCAGGATAGGATAGAAGGAGGGGTATATATGTGTTAGGATATGAAAGAGTGTGTGTGTGTGTGTGTGTAATAATAATAATCGTGCAAACCCTCCTTCTCCATGTAAATACAATTCTCTAGCTATTTTTTTTTTTAATTAAATGGTGTTCTCATGAAAAATATCTTCAATTAAGATCTGTTAAATCTAAAATCTGAGATGAGAAAGGGATCGTGGAGAAGAACGAAGTTAACTTTCTTGGGCAGTTCCTTCTTTGTTAATTTATTTGAATATAAAAAGAGAGAGAAAGATATGGAAGTGCTGAGGAGTGCATGTAGTCGACCCGATAACAAAGATAAGGAAGGAATAAATCTTGAGAGTTGGAATTAAAAGAATATCGATCTTATATTATTAATCTCTTAAATAATAATAATAATAATAATAATAATAATAATAATAATAATAGGAAAACTCACTCTTATACATACATACATACATACATACATATATATAGAAGGAAGCACAAACTAAATAAAATGGAAAAACAAATATAGAGAGAGTTGAAAATTAGCTCGTTAATTAAGCTGCAAAGAATGGGCATTGGGGGGGAATAATATGCTCAAGGCGGGTGGGGCACAGAGCGTACATGAGATGATTACAAGAGCTACAAACATCGAAGAAAAAACAAACGGTGTCCCATAGCCCAGGAGGAAAGGAGGAAGGCATGGGATCGTAATTATTAAACAAAACAAGCAGCTTATCCTTAACAGGGGGTGGTGCAATTAATAATTTTGAATGGAAGTGATTGGCCGGAGAGAATAATGAAGAGCCGCGCGTAGCATATGACGGACAGTGGAGGAGGGAGGGAGGGACGGAGGATGTTTGAAGAAGTCAGGTCAGTGTTTTTTCCCACTCATTAGTAGATCTGATCTTGAATAAACGCCGATTAATATCCAATATTATTATGATGATTAGATCTTGAATAAATCACAGTGGTCTACAAGTTAACAGCATGATTAACATAGCTGCTCATATCATTATCCCTTGTTTTTTATTCTACGTTCGGTATAATCCTTCTATCCGATCCTTGCCTCAACGATAAAAACTGAATATATTTCCCTTGTGATATAAATAAATCATGATCAAGAATCGCTAATCTAATGTAGTATTTCTTTTCATATATATAATACTTAATAATTATTCTTTTTACCAATAAAAAAGATGTGTTTGAGAGTATGATTGGTGTTATTTTGGAAAGTATTTTTCATTTAAAATAAATTAAAATAATATTTTTTTAATAATAATAATAAAAAAAAAAGATGATGAGAATCACGAAGGATTTCATTATCTGTCATGACCCGATCAGCAAAGGACCAAGGAGTTCATGCATCCAACCAATCACGAAACGAGTATTCAACAGCGTTAATTGCTTTCCGCTCCTCCCGCTCTCCCCTTGAAAAAATCACATTTCTCATTGGTACACACACTGTCCTGGCAGCCGAATCTAGCAATCATCACCCACACGTATTGTCAACTCCTTTTCTTTTATTTCTTTAACAAACCCACGTCTCCACTCCAATTGAAAACAAATTATTTACACGCGCGCGCGCGCAAAGAAAAACACAGAGAGAGAGAGAGAGAGACAGAAATCTAGGCTGTTTGAAACCCCGATTCCAGGAATCAATCAGATTACATTATCAAGTTGTCCTCCTCAATCGTTCATGTCCGAACTAGGAATTCATGAGATTTTTTATTCTGATGGCCCAATTCGAAGCTTCATACAATCAGTCTATACCATCATCTCCCTCTGTATATAATCATAGTTATCTATCTAAAATATACCGAGTAACAGCAGGGTTTCACTGTATACATAGAGACGAAAGCGTTGTTCATGTCCCCATGACGGTGATTACCAAAAGTTCACATTGGTCCTTGAGGTTTTTGTTTTGCCACGGATTGGTCCGTGCAATTTTAGAGTATTATGCTTTGACCCTTGAACTCCATTTATGTTACTTTTCATCCCCTCATGAGAAATAGGGGAGAAAACCATCAATTAAATAGCAAGGAGAGATAAAAGAATATGATTGATTACATTCCAATCACACAAAAAAAAAAAAAAAACTAATCTTAACATCAATTGGTTTGGTTTTTAGATGAGAATTCAATGATGGTGGCTTTTCTATCAACCATGCCGGAAAAAACAGATTGAGGCTCCCCATAATGTTTTCGATTTGTTTTGATTTTTAGTTAAATTGAGTAATCTTGATTCTTAGGATATCTTTGAGTTGTTTTCCAATTAAAATACCTTGATAATTGAGTTCGGGGGTAAAAAATCCCGGGTCCAAATATTTTCATCCCAAAACTAAATTAAGAAGAAAATGGGAGTTTTGTCTCCAAACTTAAGTTTTTTCACCCATTGATTTAAATTATTGAGATTTCTGGAAATATTTATTTTAATTATTTTCACTTTTTTATTAAAAAAACAAAGTTGTTAATAAAAGAAGATATTTTTTTCATAAAAAACTAACACAAATAAGGAATGAGAGTAGTTTCAACTTAAAAAATACATTTTCTTTTATAGAATTTAAATCTCCTAAACTCTTACAAATATTTATTATAATAATCATGTAATTAAATAAAAATTAGTTTTGAAAATAGTTATATGACATATACGGGGTGTAAAATCTAGTTGGGGCATTATATTTGGAGCCTGTTTGATATTGTGTTAGCGATTGTTTTTTAAAATGATTTTCGCTTAAAAATATATTGAAATAATTTTTTTAAAAAAATTATTTTTAACATTAGCTTATCAAAACAATTTAAAAATACCAAAAAAATTTAATTTAAACTAAAATAAATTATTAAAAAATATTTTTAAAAGACAAAAATAAACAGATTTTTAATAGCAATTATTCCTAGAGCTTCTCTCTCCTATGGATTTTAGTGTTTTGGGGGCTTATGGAGTTTAGTTCTAGTAAAAAAAAAAAAGACATAAGTCAATACAACAAAATACAAAGACTCATGATGAGTATTTAAAAGTGTGATAATGATTATTTTTAAAAATATTTTTTTATTAAATATATTAAAATAATATTATTTTATTTTTTAAAAATTATTTTTAATATCAACACATTAAAATGATCTAAAAATATATAAAAATAATTTAAAATAAAAAAATATAAATTTTTAAAAATAAAAAGCAATAATCTTATCGGTGGCTGCAGAATTGGAACAGCATAAAAAAGTTTTTTTTTGCTGTGAACCCTATGTTGGGAACTGCATGCGTGTAAGAAACCACCTAATAAAAGTCTCGTTTATGCTTTTCTACAGTTCACGAGAAATTTGGTTCCAATCCAAGTAACCTATAAAAAGGGTCTTTGCTTTTGGGTTTAAAGTTTTGAATTTGAAGAGAAATGTGGCTTCTTTTCTCTTCTCTGCTCTTCTCTTTTCTTCTTTTTCAATAAATAAGTAAAGAGAACCAAAGAATAATCTGATCAAAGAGAGGAATGAAGGAAATGAAAGGGCGAAGTAGTCTCATGGAGGAGTTCTCACCGGCCTTTTATGGACTCTGCACTGTTGGAGGAATCCTCAGTGCTGGCACTACTCACCTGGCACTACTCACCTTGCTATCACTCCTCTTGATGTTTTGAAAGTCAATATGCAGGTAATTAGTTGTGTATTTTTCCTTTTCTTTCTACCTAAGTGTCTTCTTTTTTTTCTTTGTAACTTGTCTTGATCATCAACGCTTTGTTAACCTCTCTTTTTTCCTCCTGGATTTTAGTGATTGTACAGCATGATGGGGGTATTGAAGATTCAACTGTCACAGGGTTTTGGTGGGGTTTAGTTCATTCGTTTAACTGAAATCGATTATGCTTTTCATTCTGGAAAAGGGGGAGTATAGAGCTTGTATTGCTAGCTATTATTAGGATTTTCCGTTTAGCGCATACCGGCATAGAGGAACTCTTCCTGATCATGTTCTCAAGGATTTTATAGTGGCCTCACTGGTATTCTACCTATTCATGCTTAATCACTTTGGTTTCCATTTTTTAATCATTCATTATTTAATTCATATATTTTATCCCTTGTATGTTATGTTGTCTGCCGATTATGGGTTGATATTTTGCCCATGTTTCATTTAGGATTCTGATTCTGAAACCTTATTCACTCCTCGTCATAGACCTCCATTCAATTTTGCAACAACTTTTGCTTATTTATTTATATTCTTCTCAAAGAAGAATAAAACCTTGAATGGCCTTTTCAAAAGTAACTGACATAATAAAGCATTTTGCATTCTGCAACATATCCTGTTACAATATGCAATAGCTCATGCTCTAAACAGCTAAGTGTTTGGGACACGGGCTGCTTGTTGATTCGTATTCTTGAATGATTCCCGCACTTGTCACCCGTACATTTTTCCTATTGTTCATTCTAGCTGACATATACTTGAAAATACTTCAGGCCTACCGGTGGAGGGCTTGCCAGACATCAGGAAGACA